>Ga0105350_10000056_pt1 | contig 64258 bp, 55 predicted proteins | sample EN1Hudsemesocosm_FD_83506 | JGI IMG/M metagenome (GOLD analysis project Ga0105350, IMG submission 83506) | Methane-oxidizing microbial communities from mesocosms in the Hudson Canyon - EN1E Hudson Canyon | ecosystem: Environmental > Aquatic > Marine > Cold seeps | place: Hudson Canyon... | reverse complement strand
GCATAGTTTGTTGGTCAGAAAATACCTGATTAACAAAACCACATTCTTTCGCTTCACTGCTTGGCATATTGCGCCCCGTATACGCTAATTCACGGATCAAACCTTGAGGCATAAGATGAGGTAAACGCTGTAAGGTACCAACGTCTGCGGTCATACCTAATTCGGTTTCTTTAATCGTGAAATAGGCATTTTCAGTACAATAACGACTATCTGCAGCACATATCATATCCACTGCACCACCAATAACACCGCCCTGCACTGCTACTAATACTGGCATACGCACTTCTTCAAGGGCATTAAAACTGTCTTGTAACTCAAGTACCAGTCGACGAGTTCTCTCTGCTCGTCTTGCCGGCTCACCTTGAAAATCTTTGGCCATATTAGTAAAAACAGACAAATCCATGCCAGCACTAAAGTGTTTTCCTTGTGAAGAAATCACAATCACCCTTGCTTGAGACTCTGCGTCTATTTTTCTCACTACATCAGGTAATTCTCGCCAAAACGCTGGAACCATACTGTTAAGTGCTTCAGGGCGACTCAACTGAATGTGAGCTATATGATTTTCGATACTAACCGACAATGTTTCAAGCGCAGAAAAATCGATATCAGACACTGGTATTCTCCTTGGGCTAACTTTGACTTTGATACTTATTTAAAGTGAATAAAGCTCAAACTGTTAACAAAAAATTAAACTAGACAGCGTCAAGATAAAAGCATATGTTGACGCTGTCAAGATATCAAACATCAAATTTACTAATAGACGGTTATGAGTCAACTAAAGCCTAAACAAAATAAGCCCAGCTATCACCATGGTGATTTACGCAGCACTCTACTAAATGCGGCGAATTTACTGTTAAAAGAAACAGGCATAGAAGGTTTATCTTTACGCAAATTGGCGGACAAAGTTGGGGTGTCCCGCACCGCTCCTTATCACCACTTTAAAGATAAAAATCAATTATTGTGTGCTATAGCCGAACAAGGTTTTGTGCAGTGGCAACAAGATGCAGCAAATATTTTTAACCAAACTGGTTTATCGCCCAAAGATAAATACCGGCAGTTTTTCCATGGCTATATCAGTTACGCAGCGGATAACCCAGAGTTGTACGATTTGATGTTTGGTCGCACGATTTGGAAACAAAATAGCGCCACAAACGAATTACGCAATGCGGCCTACCCTAGTTTTAATCATCAGGTAGAAATGACAAAAAAATGGCAATCCCAAGGTTTGATGCCAAAAGATGAAAATACTTTACGTTTGTCCCAAGTCACTTGGGGCACCATGCACGGTATCGCCCGACTTTTGATTGATGGGATCTACGCTGACCGCAGCCATATAGATGAAATGTGCGATTGCGCAGTTAATTTATTTACCCAGCAAATCATTCAAAACCAAGAGCCAAATTGAGTAAAACGATGCAAGCTATCACCTTAACCACCAAAAATAATATCAATATTCAGGGCTATTGGTTTACGCCTAAAGAAGTAGGCAAGAAACCTATTAAAGGTAAGGTTGTAATAGCCTCTGCTATGGGCGTTGCCCAAGCCTATTACCAACCTATTGCACACTGGCTTACGGAACAGGGTTATAGCGTTTTAACTTTTGATTGTAGTGGTATGGCCCAAAGCAAAGATAAACATTTAAAAGAATACCAGAACAATATTATCGATTGGGCGACGCAAGATTATTCTGCAGCATTACAGTTTATGCTGAATACCGACTCTGCATCCCCAATCTACTGGTTAGGCCATAGTTTAGGCGGCCAAGTGTTTCCATTAGTTGACAATATTGAACAAGTCAGCAAAGTGATTACAGTGTCATCTGGCACCGGATATTGGAAACACAACGCGCCTGCATTACGCAGAAAAGCTCCTTTTTTCTGGTATTTTATTATGCCTATCGCCACTAGTTTGTTTGGCTATTTTCCCGGTAAAAAAATAGGTATGGTGGGCGATTTACCGAAACAGGTTATCTATCAATGGCGACGCTGGTGTTTACATCCAGAATATTGCGTGGGGGTTGAGTCAGAAAGCGTGAAAACTAAGTTTCAACAAATTAATGTGCCACTGGTTTCCATTAGTTTTACCGATGATGAGATGTTGTCATTAACGAATATGCATGACTTACATGCTTTATTTGGAATTGAAAACAAAGAATTGAAGAATGTGCACCCAAGTGATGTAGGAGAAAAACGAATTGGTCATTTAGGCTTCTTCAGAGAAAAGTTTAAAGATAATTTGTGGCCAAGGCTTCTATTAAACGAATTACAATAATTAGGGTGAATTGGTAGAAGATCATTTCCAGCCTTGCAGCCATTGCTCTGTATTTTTTAAGTCTGGCCAATGAATAGATGTTGAACGTTTAGACATAATCGCTTCTATTAAACACAAAATGACCGTCCCATCTTCATCGTATTCAACCTCAGTAATCACAAAGTGCTTTTCTTTATTTAATGGTACGACTGCGGTCCATTTACTGTTCAGTAGTTTGTTAGGAGAGATTTTGTTCAATGGGTTTCCTAGTATTGTTGCGTAAATCATTGCTATTGCCGTTCTTCAGAAAACTGCAATAGCCACTTCCATTTGTTCTAACTTAATACTCTTCACCCGAAAACTAATGCTAGAACTACATTTATTACAAAAGGCTCGGAGTGCTGTCATTGCTAGCATTAAACTCTTTTAATTGGGCTTTACCTGTTAAGAACTCAAATCCTGAAACGCCAACCGAAGTGCCAAATGCAGCCCCATGAAGTTTTCTGCACATAGAACAATAACAGTTAGCTGCTTGCTGACTAAATCCAGAACCATGAAAGGTCAGCATGCGCACAAACAACTGCATTTATAACAAGATAACATCATCACAAATCACTTAAGCGATTGTTAAGGCTTAGACATTCGAATAACCACTCTACGGTTTTTAGCGCGAGTACTTTCATTGGTGTTAGGAGATGCATGGCGTCTTTCGCCATGACCAGTAATTTCAATTCTTTCTGGTGCAACTCCCATAGAACTGAAAAAGGCCTTGATTTCTACTGCTCTGCGTATAGAAATTTGTTTGTTGGTAGCGCGTCCACCAAAACTATCGGTATACCCATCCAACAAAACTAACTCTAAATCGCTATCTTCTTTTAGATATTCACCGATCATAGTCAATCGTTTCTGCGAGTATTTAGTCAGTTTAGTATTATTAAATTGATAGTTAAGCACTGTATACGCAATATCTTGAAAACTGTAAGGCAGTAAATTCGCCACACATTCAGCAAATTGAGCATAGGGTAATGCAAAATTACTAGCATTTAAGCCTACCGCGATTTTATCGTATTGGTTGTACCAATCCTGATAATAAATAGTTGGCCAAAAGCCCTTCTCTAGTTCAGTCAACATGGTCCAAGCAGCTTGTTCAGGTAGGTCACCATTGTATTGTTTACGGATCGTCATATCCGCTATGGTGCGTTGAACTTGTCCAGGCATCCATTTGGGAGGCACTGAATACACAGCCGCGACTCCATATGATTTAGGCAGACGTAACATATCCAGTTCAAATTCCATATTGAGCTGTTTTGACGCAATACTGCTGAACATAGCTTCTCCATAACCTGGGAGTGTATGACTTAGCGTACATTGCAAACGGGTTTCATCTTTCAGCCGCCAATCTGAATTCTCTACTTTAGCAGTGTATTGACGTAGTGCAGCTGCCGAATTGACAGACACTGCAACTAAGATGGCACAAAGAATCGTTTTTAACATTTGATTGAACATGAATTAAGAGCTCCCCGCTTCTGACAATTATATCGACAAAACTGACTAAACGTTTAACTAATTAAGTTGGATTAAAAAAGCAATGGTTTACGTTTTAGGCTAGCTACTGAAAAAGAACCTTGTCATAATCGCATTTCACTCAAACTTTTTAGGTTTCCATGTCAGAATCATTTGAAATAAAAAATCGTTTCAGGGGATATTTCCCTGTGGTAATTGATGTTGAAACTGCTGGTTTCAATGCAAAAAGCGATGCCCTACTGGAGATTGCAGCGGTCACTACCAGAATGGACGAAAATGGATTTTTCTATCCTGACAAAACGTTTCACTACCATGTTAATCCGTTTGAAGGCGCTAATTTAGAAAAAGCCGCCTTAGATTTTAATGGCATTGATCCGTATTGTGCACTTAGAGGTGCGCTTGACGAAACTGAAGTGATGAAAGATCTGTGCAAAAAAGTGCGTAAAGAACAAAAAGAAGCAGATTGTCAGCGCTCGGTGATTGTTGCCCACAACGCGGCGTTTGATCAAGGTTTTGTTAACGCAGCTATTGAACGCAGCCATATTAAACGTAGTCCTTTCCATCCATTTGTGTCTTTTGATACAACTACACTATCCGGCTTAGCATTAGGACAAACTGTATTAGTCAAAGCATGTATGGCGGCTGGTATTAGCTTTGATCAAAACGAGGCGCATTCAGCCTTGTATGATACTGAAAAAACTGCCGAGTTATTCTGCTACATTCTGAATAGATGGCAAAGTTTGGGTGGTTTAGAAGCGCATAATTGAGATTAAATCGAATGTAAAAAAACCGCTCTCAGAGCGGTTTTTTGTATTAAACAGTATAATAATTAAAGGCTATCAGCATTCTCAGCTAAGAAGCTAGCAACGCCTTCAGGGCTATCAACCATACCTTTTGAACCTTCAGTCCAACCAGCTGGGCACACTTCACCATGTTCTTCATGGAAGTTTAGTGCATCAACCATACGTAACATATCGTCGATGTTGCGGCCAAGTGGTAAATCATTCACTACTTGATGACGAACTAAGCCTGCTTCATCAATTAAGAAAGAACCACGGAAAGCAACACCAGCATCTGGATGCTCAACATCGTATGCCTGACAGATGTCATGTTTAACATCGGCAACCAATGTATATTTTACTGGACCAATACCACCTTCGTTAATAGGAGTATTACGCCAAGCGTTATGGCTAAATTGAGAATCAATTGAAACACCAATTACTTCTACACCACGTTTTACAAATTCTTCGTAACGTTTGTCAAAGGCGATAAGTTCAGATGGACAAACAAAAGTGAAATCCAAAGAATAGAAAAACAATACCGCTTTTTTACCTTTAATTGCTTCACTTAGGGTAAAACTATCAACAATTTCGCCACTTCCAAGTACAGCTGCTGCAGTAAAATCTGGGGCCGGACGACTAACTAATACACTCATTAAATTCTCCTGGTTAAAAGGTTGAATGGATCACAGTTTGATAATGATGTCTGTGAACCACATTAAAATTGTAGAACTTATCAAGCATATGAGTGCACATTTTTAAAAAACAATAGTTTGTCTAAAAATAATTATTCTAAGGATGGGTAGCAAAATTAAAAACGTTGGGTTTTTGCACAAGATTGTTATAAGCAAAGTTTAGATCAAATGCTTGATCTTTATGTAAATAACAATTATTCTTATTTGCATAAAGATTATTAGGGTATTTTATGTACGTTTGTTTATGCCACGGCATCACAGATAAAGCGATTAAACAGGCTGTCTTAGAAGACGGCGTGGGTAATATGCGTCAACTTAAGAAAAAGTTGGGTGCTGGCACACAATGCGGAAAATGTGTACAAATGGCGCAAACAATCATAGATAACACAATTATTGATGAGTCTTTGTTTAAAGAGGTGTGTTAAACCCCACCGCTCTCACGAAATAGCTCTCACCAAAATCATTCCTGAATAAACGTAAAAAGCCAGTCATTGTGACTGGCTTTTTACGTTCTATACCTGCAACAAACCTTATTGCACAAAACCTTCATTGGTTTTAACCGTTAATGGATGATAACCCGCTTTGGCTTCAGTAAAGGCTTTCTGGGCCATGACTTTGCCCTCAGGGGTCTGAGACAGTGCTTTGTACAAAGGCTTAACTAATTTGTTACGACCAATAGAGGTTAAATAATCATGTAAACGTGTAAAAGCAGGTTGATACCAGTTATTAACACTAATCAATAACCAACTATGGGCAATTTCATTATTTTTGCTACTGGTTAAAGAAAATGCTTTATCTAAATCAACGAGTTGCTCTTGGCTCAGTTTTTCGGGCATATTATTTAAAAAGTACAACCATTGATGCACGACCCACTTTTCACTATCAATTTCACCCGCTTGGATTGAACCTGCCAACCAAGCATCTCTCGCTTCATCTACCACACTAAAAGCATAGGATTCTGGAATGGGAGCATCAGCAGGCACACCTGGTTGAAAAATCCATTGCTCAATTCTTTGTTTTGACAACACAGCACTATGATCTTTAAGTAATGTTTGTTCTAAATAATTAACAAATTGATCTGTTGTAATGCTTTTGAAGGCAAACTTTTCAAAATAGCCTAATAAAAACTGGTCGAAATTTTCTCTACCCACTTTGTGTTCTAACTCACGTAAAAACAAAGCGCCTTTTTCATAAGGAATATTGCTGAAAACGGCATCAGGATCACGTCCTCTTAAATCTATCGCCATAATCTGATCATTGGCGGGTAACGAGTCAATATCAGCCTGTAAATCTTGTCGACCTAACACCGCTTCCATTTCAAATCGTTCATCTCCATAAATCATCTGCATGATCCGGTAAGTCAAATAAGTAGTAAAACCTTCGTTTAACCAAAGATCTCTCCAGGTGGCATTGGTGACAGTGTTACCAGACCACGAATGCGCTAATTCATGAGCAATCAACGACACTAAACTTTTGTCCCCTGCAATCACAGTAGGAGTAATAAAAGACAACCGAGGGTTTTCCATACCACCAAACGGGAAGGATGGAGGTAAAATCAATAAATCATATCTGTCCCAGCTATAAGGTCCAAAAGCCTTTTCAGTGGCAATCAGCATAGACTCAGTATCAGAAAATTCCTCTGCGGCAGCGTTCAAGATACCTTTTTCAGAATAGACTCCTGTGCGCTCACCCATTGATTTAAAGTGTAAATCTCCTACTGCTAATGCAATAAGATAGGAAGGGATAGCCTGTGGCATCGAAAACTCGTAAACCCCATCACGTTCAGTGTCTGGCTCATTTGATGCACTCATCACCGCTAGTAACTCCTTAGGAGTACGGATAATGGCCTCATAAGTCATACGAACTTGCGGCGAATCTTGTAACGGAATAAAACTCCGCGCGTGAATAGCTTGTGCCTGAGTGAATAAAAAGGGGTGTTTTTTGCCTGCTGTTTGTTCAGGCGTTAACCACTGCACACCAGATGCATTTGGTGAGGTTTGATAACTGATCACTACACTATTAGCATCAGCGGGTATCTCGATTGTTAAAGCCGCTCCCAAAAACGAGTCTGCATTGGCCAAATCATAGTTAATCACTTTACCCATAGAGGTTACACCTTCAATCGTTAGATCTCGGGTATCAAGTATCAATTGCGTCGCTTTCGGATCAACTCGTTGAAAATCCAATTGAGCCGTTCCCAGCAATACCTTTTTGGAAAAATCTACGGTTAAATCTAAACTTAAATGAGTCACTTTAATAGACTCTGGATTAGCGAATGAATGGTAATCTTTACCAACTTGAATGGCATTTTTGCCAAGGTCGGCAGAAGATTTAGATTGATCTACTTTTGCGCTAGCAGTCGTATTAGATGAACTGTTGTCAGAACAGCCGCTGAGCATGGCAAAAGCCAAAGCGCCAACAACAATGTATTTTATAAACATGATTTAACCTTATAGGAGAACTTGGATAAATTGTGGCATATTTAACGTCGCATAAAAATACATAATAGCGAATCACACTGGCGTGTATTGGAACAACAAGTTGCCAAATACTAATACTGTTCGATGCAAAGAGGAGAGGAGATGAGAGCAAATGACACACTCTGAAATATTGGACGATGAACTAAATGAGTTTCTAAACGAGCTTAATGATGTCAAACCGATTGAAAAAATAGACACAGTGCCAACCAATCAGCAAAAAAACACTTTGGCGCAACAATTAAAAAGACAGGCAATTGAAGCCAGCCAAAACCTTACAAATAATTACCTGAGTGTTGAAAAAGTCGAGCCAGTCGATCCCTATGATCACATCAGCTTTAAGCAAGATGGTGTTCAACAAGGCGTGTTTAAAAATTTAAGATTAGGAAAGTATAAAATTGATTTTGTATTAAATTTGCAAGCAAACAAATTTGAACAGGCTAGAACCATGCTTTTCAATCACATATTAGATAGCCATAAAAAAGGTGATCGTACCTTATTAATAAAACATGGCCTTGGTTTACACAGTCAACCATTCCCCGCTTTTTTAAAAAGCTACGTGCGTCAGTGGTTACAGCAAATGCCTGAGATAATTGCTTACCACACAGCACAGCCCAATCATGGCGGCAATAGTGCGGTGTATGTATTACTAAAAAAGAACCAACAAGAAAAAGCCATTAATCGCGAGTTACATCGCAAAAAGTAAGGTGTTTTCTGAGTTAATACGGTTTGCTAGATTTAAGAGTAATGTTTAACCACAGGTGTTGCAGTAACATCTTTAGAGAACTCAGGAAGGGGAGCAGATTTAGCTGAAGCGCTAAAAATTGCAGCAACAATTAGAAAAATAACGGTCACTAATACACCAGCTAGACCAAAGCCTTTATTCGAACGATTCATGAGCGTCTCTTATTATTTTTAATTTTACTAAACACATATTGATTCACACTATTTTAACATGCAGAAGACGAACTCCTTGTCAACATGTGCGCAAATATTAATCACTATTTCACTGATATACAAGAGTTTTATTTTTTCTTTAATAAATAACTTGAAATTGTAAAGATTTTAGGCAGCTGGAATCGTAAATTTTCCAACTACCTATAAAGGTATAGATCAATAAATACACTTTATAAGTAACCGTTTTTATTACTTATAGAGTGTACGTTTTTGACAAAAATCCAGCGCTACCCCAGATAAACTCTAGCATTTCTAAACATTCGCATCCAAGCACTGTCTTCTTGCCAATCTTCTGGGTGCCATGAGTTAGCAACGGTTCTGAACACTCTTTCAGGATGAGGCATCATAATGGTTGCCCTACCGTCACTACTGGTTAATCCGGCGATCCCTAGTGGTGATCCATTCGGATTAGCAGGGTAGTTTTGCGTAACCTTGCCGTAATTGTCCACATATTGCAGAGCAACAGCAGAACTTTGCAAGGCTGTGTTTGCTCCGTCTTGGTTAGTAAATTCTGCACGGCCTTCACCGTGAGAAACAGCAATCGGCATTCTCGACCCCTGCATACCATCAAAAAATACTGATTTGGATGATTTAACTTCAAGCATCGCTACACGTGCTTCAAAACGTTCTGACTGATTAGTCACAAAATGTGGCCACAGCTCTGCGCCTGGGATCAATGATTTCAGATTGGACATCATCTGACAGCCATTACATACCCCTAGTGAGAAAGAGTCTTGGCGAGCGAAGAATTCAGCAAACTGATCTCGGGCTTGATGGTTAAACAAAATAGATTTTGCCCAGCCCTCTCCCGCTCCTAACACGTCACCGTATGAAAACCCGCCACATGCCACCAAACCTTTAAAGGTATCTAGCGATTGTTTACCTGACAACAAATCACTCATATGTACATCAACAGCACTGAATCCAGCCCTGTCAAACGCAGCCGCCATTTCTACATGAGAGTTAACACCCTGCTCGCGCAAAATAGCGATTCGCGGGGCGACACCTTTAAGAATATAAGGTGCAGCAACATCTTCAGTCACATTGAAACTCAAGTTCGCATGTAAACCGGGATCTTTAACATCTGCTTTAGCCGCAAACTCTTGCTCAGCGCAGCTTGGGTTATCTCTGAGTTTTTGCATGTGCAACGTAGTTTGTGCCCATGTTTGACGATAAAACACACGACTATTCTCAAGAACAACCTGTCCGTTTTGTTTGAACACAATCTGATCGGTATTATTCAGACCACCAATACTGTGTACTAAATGTTGAATGTCATGTTTGGCAAACACATTTAATACATGTTCTTTCTCAGCGACAGAAATTTGTATCACTGCGCCTAATTCTTCATTAAACAACAAATCAATTGCCGGACCATTAAGTGCATCCAAATGGATATCTACACCTGTTTTTCCGGCAAATGCCATTTCGACCACAGATGTAAACAAACCTCCGTCTGATCTGTCGTGATAGGCTAATAAACGTTTTTCATTGACCAATTGCTGCAACGCTAAGAAGAATCCTTTTAATATCGAAGGAGAGTCAACATCCGGCGCCACGTTGCCTAATTGTTGATACACCTGAGCCAAACAAGATGCACCTAAACGATTTTGCCCTTGGCCTAAATCAATTAGTAATAATTCAGTTTCACCCACTTTGGTATTGAGTTCTGGGGTTAATGTTTTGCGAATATCCTTTACTGCTCCAAAAGCAGTGATCACCAATGAAAGTGGTGATGTTACCGAGTTTTCACCTTGTTCATCCTGCCAAGTGGTTTTCATAGACATAGAATCTTTGCCTACAGGAATGGTGATGTCCAAAGCAGGACATAACTCTTCACCCACAGCTTTAACCGCTTCATACAATCCAGCGTCTTCACCAGGGTGGCCTGCCGCGGCCATCCAGTTAGCGGATAAGTTGATTCGTTTTAGATCGCCAATATCCGCCGCCGCTAAGTTAGTTAATGCCTCACCAACCGCCATACGGGCAGAGGCAGCATAGTTAATCAATGCAATGGGTGTACGCTCTCCCATAGACATCGCTTCGCCTTGATAACTATCAAATGAACTTGCAGTGACAGCCACGTCAGCGACTGGCACTTGCCACGGACCAACCATTTGATCTCTGGCGACCAAGCCCGTTACAGAACGATCACCAATTGTAATCAAAAAGGTTTTTTCAGCCACAGTTGGCAAACTCAATACACGTTCTGCGGCCTCTGATAAGTTCATCAGACTGGTATCAACTGCCACCGTATCCAGTTTTTTTGACGTAACATCTCGGTGCATTTTAGGTGTTTTACCCAATAATACTTCAAGTGGCATATCAATCGCATTATTCTCAAAGTGTTGATCACTTAGCGTCAAATGCTGTTCTTCCGTTGCTTCACCAACCACCGCGAAAGGCGCTCGTTCACGGCGACAAATGTCAGAAAAGGTGTCGAGGTTTTCCGGTGCAACCGACATCACATAACGTTCTTGAGACTCGTTACACCACACTTCTAAAGGAGACATTCCAGGTTCATCGTTAGGCACATTGCGTAATTCAAACTTACCACCACGTCCGCCATCACTGACTAATTCAGGGAAGGCATTAGACAACCCACCAGCACCCACGTCATGAATAAACTGGATGGGATTTTCGTCGCCCATTTGCCAGCATTTATCAATCACTTCTTGGCAACGACGTTCCATTTCTGGATTGCCACGTTGTACTGATGCAAAGTCCAAGTCTTCGCTAGATTGACCGGACGCCATAGACGAAGCTGCTCCGCCGCCTAAACCGATGTTCATCGCTGGACCACCTAAAGCAATTAGCTTAGCCCCAACAGTGATTTCACCTTTTTGAATATGAGACTTACGAATGTTGCCCAAACCACCAGCAAGCATAATCGGCTTGTGATATCCCCTCACCTCTTCGCCGTTAAAACTAGTGACTTTTTGTTCGTAAGTACGGAAATAGCCTAGAATACTAGGTCGGCCGAATTCATTGTTAAAAGCCGCACCGCCAAGAGGTCCATCCATCATAATGTCGTAAGCACTAACAATACGCGCAGGCTTACCAAAATCTGTTTCCCACGGTTGCTCAAAGCCAGGAATACGTAAGTTAGACACGGAAAAACCGACTAATCCAGCTTTAGGTTTAGAGCCTCTTCCGGTTGCACCTTCGTCACGAATTTCGCCGCCAGAACCGGTAGCAGCGCCAGAAAACGGTGCTATAGCTGTGGGGTGATTATGAGTTTCGACCTTCATCAGAATATCAATATTTTCATGATGATAGCGGTATTCATTACCTTGTGATTCTGGGAAAAAGCGCCCCGCAAAACTACCTTCCATAACGGCAGCATTATCTTTGTAGGCAGAATGAACATTTTCACCACACTGTTCATAAGTATTTTTAATCATTTTAAACAATGACTTTGGCTGCACTTGACCATCAATCGTCCAGTCAGCATTAAATATTTTGTGACGGCAGTGTTCAGAGTTGGCTTGCGCAAACATATATAACTCTACGTCGTTAGGATTGCGTCCCAATCGACTGAAGTTATCAAACAGGTAATCCACTTCATCATCAGCCAAGGCCAAACCTAACCTAATATTTGCCTGTTCTAATGCTGATTTACCCAAACCAAGCATATCTACAGATGTTAAAGGCGTGGGTTCACTTTGCACAAACAACGACTCTGCCGCTGCAAAATCGGCGATAACCACTTCTGTCATTCTGTCGTGAAGAATTACTTTTACCGCGTTTAATTGAGCATCGGTCAAATTATCTGTTTGTAAATAATAAGCCACGCCTCGTTCTAAACGTAGTACCTTATCTAAACCACAGTTATGGGCTATATCCGTTGACTTAGAAGACCAAGGTGAGATTGTACCTGGCCTTGGTGTAACCAGAAGCAAAGTGCCTTCAGGTCGATGTTCTTGGATAGTAGGGCCGTAAGTTAACAACTTGGCCAGTATCGAATGTTCTTGCTCAGAGAGTGGTTTTGAAACCATCACAAAATGAGCGTACTCAGCATAGATACCAGAAACTGGTAAGCTTTGTTCGGCAAATTGAGCAAGACATTTTTCAATACGAAAATCGGATAAAGCAGGTGTACCGCGAAGCACTAACATAAAGTCATTACCTATAGCAGAATTCGCATATTCAGTTAAAATTTGCGAATCGATGAATGAGGAATTTTAAGGCGCGGATTATAGGGTAATTTAACTACATTTATAAGCATCAGTTTGGTTAAAAACCTAGTTTTATTTGTTTTATTTCATAACTTTACTTGTTCAACACCATGACCAATTAGTCTACTTTTGTTAGTCTTAGGTATAAACAAAGCACTGGATGAAATCCAATAATTTGTTCACAATAGGATTTCATCCAAAATACGACCTAAATATGAGGACATTGTTATTCGTTTACAGCGCAGTCTCATTTTGTTTCTAGTACTGGTAATCGGTGGCTGTAATGACACCAAACAATCTTCCAGCTTGGGAGATGTATTAGACTCAGGTGTATTGAAAGTCGGCACCACCTACGGACTGACCACCTATTACAATGGTCCGACTGGACCTATTGGTTTTGAATATGAGCTAGCCGAGGGTTTTGCCACTTATTTAGGGGTCAAACTAGAAGTTTTCCCTTACTATAATTTAGACGACTTATTTCCTCAATTAACAGATGCCCATCTGGATTTGATTGCCGCTGGGATTAGTGTCAGCCCTGAACGATACCAAAAATTTAAATTTGGCCCCGGTTATCAGCGAGTCAGTGAAAAACTGGTTTTTAAGCAGGGTAATGAATGGCCTAGAGCGATTAAAGATTTAAAGGGTGAATTGGTTATAGCTGCTGGCAGCAGTCATCATGATTCACTGCTTAGGTTGCAGCTTGAGAACGAACAACTAAGCTGGCAAGAAACAGACGACAGTGACATGGAAGAGCTACTAGAGATGGTCTTAAATGAAGAACTGGACTATACCATTGCCGACTCCAATATTTTAGCCTTGATGCGTCGACGTTATCCTGAACTTTCTATAGGTTTCTCAATCAGTCCTGAACAAGATGTGGCCTGGGCTGTCAATAAGCAACGAGATGATTCTTTGCTAGCTGCCTTAATCGAATATTTTGGCATTATCCAAAACAATGGCACGTTAGCGGCTCTGGAAGACAAATATTTTGGCCACGTAAGACAATTTAATTATGTAGATACAAGGGAATTCATAAAATCTTCAAGGAAAGTTTTACCAAAATTCAAACCATGGTTTGTCCAGTATTCTGGAGATTTAGATTGGCGTTTATTAGCCGCCATGAGTTACCAAGAAAGCCACTGGCGCCCCAGAGCTAAATCCGTCACAGGCGTTCGCGGCATGATGATGTTAACATTGGCCACCGCCAAGGAGCTGGGCATAGTCTCACGATTGGATCCCGAGCAAAGTATTAAAGGTGGGGCAAAATATCTAACTAAACTTCTTAAACGTATCCCAGACCGTATTACCCACCCTGACCGCTTATGGTTTGCCCTAGCATCCTACAATGTAGGCTTGGGGCATTTAGAGGATGCGAGAGTATTAACCGAACGCCAAGGCGCTAACCCTGATATGTGGGTAGATGTAAAAATACGACTACTCCAACTAAGACAGAAAAAACATTATAAAACAACTCGTTACGGCTATGCTCGTGGCAATGAAGCTGTTGCTTATGTTGATAATATTAGACGTTATTACGACACCCTTGTTTGGCTAGATGAACAACAACCACAGATCTTACAACCAGAAGTGACTCCCGAAGAGACTTTGGCTCCAATCATTGCAGAAGTAGTAACCGATTAGGCGACTACTCACTCTTTGCATAACCTGTATGTGCATTACGTATTTCATAAAAAGTGGCTTGAGCGTACTCATCAGGATCACTGCTGTTGTTTAGATGATACACACCTACTTTAAAGTAGTGATATTGATCATCTTCATCAAACAAACTATTAGACATGTCCAAATCTGCCACAATGTTATCTTTTCCTTCTCGGATAATAGTCACAGTCAACAAATTGGCCGTCACGTTAATCCGATAACTAAACTTTTCGTCTAATGCAATGCCATCGCTAGGGTTTGATGCACTGTTACTTTTAGAACCAATCATCTCTGCGTAAACTTCATCACTACCTTAAACACGACTTTCATGAGCAAAATAAACCGAACCTTTGTCGTTTCCTGGCAGTTTTCGATAATACAAACGGATTGGTTCATCATTGTTGGCGTGTATCTGGCCAATAACCAATCGGCCTATTTGATAGTTTTCACCACTAATCGTGACATTGTTAACCGCTAAGGTCACGTTTAATTCACCGTCAACACCACCAGCAGCCGCTTGCCCTTGGTTAGACGCAGCACCGAATACCCAGTTATTTTTATTCACTCCTTGAGTACGAATTGAACGATCACCACGGCGCAACATTTCACGCAGCTCAACACGCACGTAACTAGTATTAGTAGAAGTTTTAAAACCATAACTGGGCGAACGCATCACAATACCATTGTCGGCTGAGGCGTAAAAATATTCAGAATTGGTATAACCTGCTGCCAAATCATCCTCATCAATAGAATCTGATGTGCCGCTATTGTCCTCGTCTGTTGGTACACTCAAATACCAATCAACTAATTCGATACCTAATTCATTTGGGTATAAATCGATTAACTGACCATCAGCACCTTCACAACTATGAACCTCTACTTCTACAATACTATTCCATTCGTTTTGTGAATTGCCCATTCCAATAATTTTGACATAACGAGCCTCACTTGATGTTACATTCACTTGTTCAAAACCACTGTGTCTGCCGCTGGAAGTAGATTCTGCCAGTACACTTTGCCAAACGCTGTTATCACTTGAGGCTTCAATACTGAAATTTGCCTGACGTTCTGCGCCATTATGCCACTTAACTTTTAACGAACCGATCGGGTTTATTGTTCCTAAATCAAAAATTATTTCTTGCGCTACCCCTTCAGAAGACCATCTGGAATCAGGCGCAGTATTTCCATCGATAGTATTAGCAGGCGAATAATCAGCATTAAATAAACCATCATCCGTTACAGCTACAATTTGATATTGCACATTGTTACAACCAACTGGGGTATCAGGTACATCAATAATAGGAGGGTCAGCGATAACTACAGGGCCCGGTTCTGGATCTGATCCACCACCACAAGCTGATAAAACGGCCAGAGCTAAAAAAACATTCATTTTTTTATATAGATTAAACATGATTGAACTAAACACCTATTAATTGCACATTGGTTAAGCAAACCCAACAAAATTGGTTGAACACTTTAATGAATTGGTCAAACAATGTCACTTACAATATCGTCATCGGTTATAGATGAAGGCTCTTAACTAGGCAGAAAAGGTTCAGCTGTCATAAATCTTTAATAATGTTAACTTATCTTGATTGAACTTTATTCGCGTGTGTCGAGTCTAAAGACTCACAAATAGGAGTTAAATATGAAAAAACCAACAACAACCATCAATAGAAATCGCTTAGGAAGCAATATTCGCAGGCGTCAATTACTAAAACGAGTTCACCAAAAAGTGACCTCTCGTCGTCAAAATTTCCAAATAATAGAGGCAACTGAAGAACTGGTACAAGCTAGCTAAAACAGTGAATTAAGCTTTGTTCTTAAGACGTTTTTTTTGTTCTCTACGCAGTTTAAAAAAAGCTGACAACTTATCACCACACTCTTGAGCTAAAACGCCACTTTGTACTTGCACAATATGATTCATTCGGGGATCACCTAATAAATCAAGTAAGCTTCCCGCCGCTCCTGTTTTAAAATCTGACGCACCAAAAACCAAACGATCGATACGACTATGGATTAATAGTCCGGCACACATAGAGCATGGCTCTAAAGTGACATACAAACAGCTATTAACTAATCGGTAATTTTGTAGGTTTTTCCCAGCGTCACGAATAGCGACCATCTCGGCATGTGCAGAAGGGTCATGCTGACTAATAGATTGATTCCAACCTTCACCAATAACTTTATTGTCTTTGACCAACACTGCACCAACAGGGATCTCCCCCTGGGATTGGGCTTTGTCAGCTAATTGCAAGGCGTGTCGCATCCAATACTGATCTTGTTCTGTACTCAATGGTTATATTTCTCTTTTATTGGTTAATTACATGATTAAAATAGTCATTTTCGCCAAGACATATTGCTTAATGGCCAACCACAAAGCTTAACCCATTGATAAATATAGCTTTTAAATTATGGTCAATTATTTGCTTTGTAACTGGCATAAGCATAAACTTTTTATAAATCGTATCAAGGTAAAGGGGATAAATCATGAATATGACAGCCATCGCAATAGTCGCTTTAGTATGTTGGGCAATAGTCGAGTTAGTCAATGGACCGAGAAGCAAGAAAAAAGACAAAAAGGAGACCGCCCAAGTTAATCTGACTAATGACTTAGAACGTGAAGTAGCTGCTATGCGTGATCGAATTGAAACCCTAGAAAAAATTGTGACTGATGAAAAATATGATCTCAATCGTCAATTTGATGATTTGAAAAAAGATAAAGTAGCCTAACAATATTTACTGAATTATTAACAAACAAGGGGCTCTCTAGAGCCCCTTGTTTGTTGTACTAACCAGCATAAAGTAATAAATTTAACTGATTTTCCTAATATGAGCACAAGCATACATATTAAGCAGTTTGCTTTGTTCTGCGGCAGATAAGTTGACTAATCTATCTTGTAGATAGTCAGCCGCTGCTTTGCAGTATGGGTCAGACATTAAATCATCATTATTGTCATCACCGCCAAGCATTTTTAAGGCTACAGGCCCGGTAGAAAAAGATTTGTACCCTTGTAGAATTTCTTGGTCAATATACCCAGCTACTTCTTTTGCGTTACTAAACTCACCAGTCAGAACGTCACCAAAATGGATATGTACCCTGCCTTTTTGACCGGTAATTCCGTTGACTATGCTTCTAACATCTTCATTATCAGGCTTATCATAACTACCTTCTCGTTCTACTTTTTGTAGTTCTTTGGCTTTATTGATGTCGCAGGGATCAAACTCGTAAGATATAGATACTGGCACAATACGTAAGCTTCGAATGTATTCTGAAAATTCGACTTCTTTGGACTTGTTCAATGCCAACATAGACAAAATCGCAGGATTGGTAATGTCGTTTCCGTCTTTTGCTCGCCCTTCTCTCTGGGCAATCCAAATATGTTGTTGCTCAGTTATTAAGGTAAATTCAATATATTCACTTAACAATTTTGCTGCCGACAATTTTTCTCGTCTGTCTGTTGCTGAACGTTTAACAATAAAACACTTATTTAGCCGAATAAGGTCAGCAACCCATTCTTTTTTAAGTAAATTATCACCCACAGCTATACGCACAGTATCTTGACCATTTAGATGTAATGCCCAATTAACAAAAGTAGGATCCAAAGCAATATCCCTATGATTGCTCATAAATAAGCAGGCTTGAGATAAATCTAGGTTATCTAATCCACTGACACTAAACGACTCAGTTGTGGTATTAATCATTCGCTCTATGTAAGGTTCAATTAAACGTTGAAAACCTCTAAGCGTATCGATTTTGGTTATTTGTTTAATAATATAACGACGGGTAAAAAAGCCCAGAGCAGGCCGCATAAAACGAGGCCAAGCACTAAATTTGAAAGCCACAATGCTATCGATAAATTCTTTGTTATTAAACAACTTAGATAAAACGACGGATAAATCAGCGTCGTCAAAAGGGCGAATTGAATCAAACTTAGTAGGCATGTTGTTATTCTTGTCTCTACTGTAAAACAGGCGGCGTATTTTGCCGTCTAATCAGCCAACGGGCAATCTGTTTAGTAATGGTCTGCGCAGTGAACGTATGACCTATTAGCCCGCCAATAAAAAGTAATCTAGTCATCGTTTAATTGCAGGGCTTGCCAGTTAACTTCTACCTGCTTATGTTCGGCGGCGACAAATGCAGACTCACCACTCAAGGTGACTGATAAGTCCATGGTACGAGCAAGCACATCACTTAATGCTTGGATCTCCTGCCAATCAAAACTGAATACGTTCACAGGCAAGGCATCAAATTGTGCTTGAGTTTGTTTCCACCATGCTTTGGATTTTGAATTGAAACTGTAGACGTATGTTTGTTTCGCCAAACGGCAACTTTTTTTGATGCGCTCAAAACTTGGTTCACCAACATCTACCCAAAGATGTATCTGATCATCTAGACCTCGCAACCAAATATCAGGCTCTTCAATTGCACTTAAACCTTTGGTAAAAGACATGAGGTTTTCATCATCTTGATAGGCGTGCAAACAAAACACCAAAACCCGAACCATCATTCGCTCTTTAGTTTCTGAAGGGTGTAGAGCAACAGTTAAATTAAGGGTATCAAAATAATCATGGTTCAGATCAGATACGGATAATTTGAATTTATAAATGGTTGGCTTTAAAGCCATAAATTGGTACGTCCATAGAGTGCGAACGGGCTAATTATGCCTGTCCTATTGGGATAACTTCATTTCAACAAGAGACGCTTTAAAGCCTAACTTTTCATAGGCTTTAAGTGCGGAACTATTGTCTGCGTAGGCTTCAAGATAAAAGTCTTCCATACTTTTTTCTTTACCCCATTTAATCAGTGTTTGGATGACTAGTTTATTTATACCCTGCCCTCTATGGCTAGGTGCAACAAACATAAATCCAAGATAGCAATGTAAGTCATGACTCAAATGGGCTTTAGATTGCCTAATACGAGCATAACCCGAACCAACGATTTTACCGTCATCTTCAGCCACCACTACCGTAGAATTTTCGCCATCGATTAATGCCCCAATATCGTAATAACAAATATTTTCAGACTTTAAACACACATTAAAGGGGCGCTCGGTCGCGATAATCCCTTGTTCAAACTCTTTCAATATTGGCAAGTCTGCTTGCACTGCAGCTCTTATTATTATTTTACCCATAGGAGACCTAGCCTTATAAACTTATCTGTAAAACGATGGAATTATTCCCACTCAATTGTAGCCGGTGGTTTACCTGAAATATCATAAACCACGCGAGAAATACCATCAATTTCGTTGATAATACGATTCGATACTTTGCCTAAAAAGTCATAAGGTAAATGCGCCCAATGAGCGGTCATAAAGTCGATAGTTTCTACCGCTCTTAGTGACACCACCCAATCGTATTTACGCACATCACCCATTACGCCTACTGATTTAACCGGCAAAAACACAGTAAACGCTTGGCTAACTTTTTGATACAGATCAGCTGCGTGTAATTCATCAATAAAAATTGCATCCGCTCGGCGTAACAAATCGCAGTATTCTTTTTTCACTTCCCCTAAAACTCGCACTCCCAATCCCGGCCCTGGGAAAGGATGGCGATATAACATGTCGTAGGGCAAACCTAATTCTAAACCAATTTTACGCACTTCATCTTTAAACAATTCACGCAATGGTTCGACTAGACCCATTTTCATATCCGCGGGTAATCCACCTACATTGTGATGAGATTTAATCACGTGGGCTTTACCGGTAGCCGACGCAGCAGATTCAATTACATCCGGGTAAATAGTGCCTTGTGCTAACCATTTTGCATCGACTAATTTTTTAGACTCTTCATCAAATACTTCTACAAAGATACGCCCAATAATTTTGCGTTTTGCTTCTGGTTCATCGGTGCCTGCAAGTGCATCTAGAAATCTATCTTCAGCTTCAATTTTGCGAATATTAAGACCAAAGTGATCACCAAACATGTCCATCACTTGTTGACCTTCGTTAAGACGCAACAAACCGTTATCAACAAACACACAAGTGAGGTTTTCACCAATAGCACGATGCAACAGCATCGCCACAACAGAAGAGTCAACACCACCAGATAGACCTAAAATAACTTGGTCATCACCGATTTGTTTTTTCATTTTTTGGATGGCGTCTTCGATAATGGCAGCTGGGGTCCACAGTTTTTCACAACCACAAATATCCAAAACGAACTGAGATAAAATTCGCTCACCTTGACGTGTATGAGTCACTTCAGGGTGAAATTGAACGCCATAAAATTGCTTATCTTTATTTACAAAAGCAGCAAATGGGCAACTATCAGTTTTAGCAGTGGTGGTAAATCCTGGAGGTGCTGCACTGACTTTATCACCATGGCTCATCCACACATCAAGTAACGCATTTCCGTTAGTGCCAATGTGGTCTTCAATATTGTTCAATAATGCCATTTCACTAAGCACTTCAACCTGTGCATAACCAAACTCACGTTTATTTGAACCTTGAACGGCTCCGCCAAGTTGCTCAGCCATAACCTGCATGCCATAACAAATGCCTAATACGGGTACACCTGCTTGATACACATATTCTGGGGCTCTTGGGGAATTATCAGCATGTACTGATTCTGGACCACCAGATAAAATAATACCGTTGGGGTTAAACTCGCGAATTTGCTCTTCGCTGACATCCCATGCCCAAAGCTCACAATAAACGCCAATTTCACGCACTCGGCGTGCAATTAATTGGGTGTATTGGGATCCAAAATCAAGGATTAAAATACGTTGGTCGTGGATATCTAAGCTCATTTGCATACTCTTATAAAAATAGAATGTGAACGCTATTTGAATGACAAATAACGTTCATTTAAAATAATATACTTTCGTTGTCTAACCTAGGCGATAGTTAGGTGCTTCTTTAGTAATGCTCACATCATGCACATGTGATTCACCCATACCTGCTGAAGTCACTTTGACAAACATTGGTTTAGTACGTAACTCTTCTATAGTCGCACAGCCTGTTAGTCCCATAGCCGAGCGTAAACCACCCATTTGTTGGTGAATGATGTTAGAAATAGGCCCTTTGTAGGCCACTCGGCCTTCGATACCTTCTGGAACGAGTTTCTCTGCACTTTTGCTGTCTTGGAAATACCTATCAGAAGAACCATTGCTTTGATCCATTGCGCCCAACGAGCCCATACCGCGATAGGATTTATAATAGCGTCCTTGATATAACTCTACTTCACCTGGCGCTTCTTCGGTTCCTGCTAACATACTACCGACCATTACGGAGCTAGCGCCAGCGACCAAGGCTTTTGCAATATCACCAGAAAAGCGAATACCACCATCAGCGATCACTGGCACACCTGTACCTTTAAGCGCTTCCACTGCATCTGATACCGCAGTAATTTGTGGCACACCACAACCTGTCACAATCCTAGTAGTACAAATTGACCCTGGGCCTATTCCTACTTTAACCGCATCAACACCAGCGTCAGCTAATGCTTTCGCGCCTTCACCTGTAGCAACATTACCAGCAATAATTTGTACGTCTGGATAATCCTTACGCACTTTGGTTACTCTATCGATGACACCTTGGGAATGACCATGAGACGTATCAATCAGTAATACATCAACGCCTGCCTCAATCAACGCTTTAATTCGTTCATCAGTTCCCGGTCCAACACTGACTGCGGCCCCGACTCGTAAACGACCTAATTCGTCTTTACATGCATTAGGTTTACTTTCTGCTTTTTGAAAATCTTTAACGGTGATCATGCCTTTCAATTTGAAGGTTACGTCTACCACTAAGATTTTTTCAATGCGGTGTTCATGCATTAATTCAAGTACTTCTTCGGAAGGAGCACCTTCTTTGACCGTGACCAAGTCATCTTTCTTCGTCATCACACTAGAAATCGGTTGTTCCAAACTATTTTCAAAACGTAAGTCACGCCCTGTCACAATACCAATTAGATTATTGTCTTCATCTACAACTGGGAAGCCGGAAAAGCCGTGTCTTTTACTCAAAGCGTTAATTTCACCAATTGTTGCAGTTGGTAAAACAGTAACGGGGTCTGACACCACGCCACTTTCGTATTTTTTCACTATTCGTACATGTTCCGCCTGTTGTTCTGGCGTCATGTTTTTATGAATAAACCCAATACCACCCTCTTGTGCCAATGCAATGGCTAAACGCGCTTCAGAAACGGTGTCCATTGCGGCAGAAATTAAGGGGATATTTAAACTAACACCACGGGTCAATCTCGTTTTAAGATTGGCGGTATGAGGGAGAACAGTGGAGTGCCCTGGGACGAGTAAAACGTCGTCAAACGTAAGGGCTTCTTTAGCGATTCTTAACATGCAATATCACCTATAAATGCGGGTTTTAATTGCGGCGCAATTCTAGCGGCTTTAGGCATGTCAGTCTAGATAAATATCAAAGGATATATGTCAGAATTAAGATTAAATCAGGTAAACTTAATAATAATGTTTTTTTAGAGATCTCATCAATCAATGTTTCCTGCCCAAACCACCACAAAAAACATCTTAACGGTAAGTAAACTCAATCGTTTAGCTCGTTCGGTTTTAGAAGCTGAAATTGGCCAGATATGGCTGTCGGCTGAGATTTCAAACTTTGTCGCTGCTGCGTCTGGCCACTGGTACTTCACCCTTAAGGACGATCGCGCTCAAGTCAAAGGCGCTATGTTTAAAGGAGCAAACCGAAAAGTCCACTTGAAACCCAAAGAAGGTGACAAAGTGTTAGCCAAAGCGAATATTGGTCTATATGAACCTAGAGGAGATTACCAACTTATTGTTGAACATATGGAGCCGGAAGGTGAAGGGCAACTTAAACAACAATTCGAAATGTTAAAAAGGCAATTAGCCTCTGAAGGAATATTTGCCCAAGAATATAAAAAGCCCATTCCCGAGTTTGTATTAAAAGTCGGTATCGTTACTTCACCGACTGGTGCTGCGTTGCATGATATTTTAACTGTATTACAACGCCGTAACCCTGCTATTGAAGTGGTTATCTACCCTAGCCAAGTGCAAGGTGATAGTGCAGCATCACTTATTTGTAACGCGATTACTCAAGCAAACCTGAGAAACGAAGTAGATGTATTAATCGTTGGTCGAGGGGGCGGTTCTTTAGAAGACCTCTGGTGTTTTAACAATGAACAGGTTGCGAGAACGATATTTGCTTCTAGTATTCCGATAATAAGTGCGGTCGGTCACGAAATAGATGTAAGTATCGCTGATTTTGTGGCCGATATGCGAGCACCAACTCCTTCGGCAGCTGCCGAACTGGTCAGTCAGGATCAGTCTACATTGCACCATAAAACTCTCGTCCTACAAGACAAATTAGTCAAAGCTTTTAGTCGTTTGCAACAGGAACGGGGGCACAAATATCAGAATATAAAACAGCGATTGCTGCAAAACCACCCACAAAAACAACTCGAACAAAAAAGTCAGTATGTCGACCAAATTCAAGCCACTTTGCAATATACAATCAAACAAAAACTAACTCAGGCAAAACAACAACAAACACATATAAATAGCAGACTTGCATTATCTTCGCCCCAGAAACTAATGCAACGTCATCAGCTAGGACTAATGGAACTACAGTCAAAGCTACACAAAAATTGCCAACAGCTAGTTGAGAATAAAAAACAAAAATTACTCAATAACATGCATTTATTGGATACCGTGAGCCCATTGGCAACCCTAGCACGAGGTTACACTATCAGCTTTAAGCAAGGTAAAATAGTGAAAAACACTCAACAAGTTCAAGTCGGCGATACATTAGTAACGCGTTTAGAATGTGGGGAAATACACAGCGAAGTTAATCAAATTAATGAGTCTTAACTTCCATTCAAATATGACTTTTATACATATTCCGCTTTTATTCGAGCGTATTTTTTACCCGCTAGGAATAAACACGAGAAGTTAAATTACCAACTTTATTTGGTATGCAATTTAAGTGGGAATCGTGCGTTTTTTAAGCTAAATTACCCCACATAATTTTTGCTCTCTGTTTAATAAAAAAGGGTTACTACTATCATGAAGGACGACAACTCTTTATCAATTTCTGATACAGAAATGTTGAGAGCTATTGTATTGGTCGTTGACGACGATCCGACAACAACAGATTTTTTGGTACAAACCTTATCTCCCTATTACCGCACGTTTTCTGCTCACTCGGGAGAAGATGCCATTGGTTTTTGTGCCACTCATGCTCCTGACTTGGTTATTTTAGATCTTCATATGCCCGTTCTGGACGGATTACTGACTTGTAAGATGCTAAAAGCGATACCAAGTATGATTAATTGTCCCATACTGTTTTCCACCTCAGATTCCTCCACTGAACAAGAAATAAAATGTTGGGATGCAGGTGCAACCGATTTTGTTTGTAAACCGATCGTTGTGCAAACATTAGTGAAACGTATTCGAGTACATGTTCAAACTAAGATGCAAAACGATCTTATTGAAAACATGGTGTTTATTGATCCTCAAACTGGTTTATACAACAGACGATACTTTAATGATTGTTATGAAAAGCAGATCTCTTTGGCAAAAAGAAAAGACGCCCCATTATCACTGATAATGTTTGAATTAAAAAATAGCGATTTATTTGATAAGCAACAAAGTACACCAATTCCAGCAAAACATTTAAGAACATTGGCTGAGCTAATATTGGAAGAGTTAAGTCGCCCTACTGACACTTTAATCAGATATAGCGAAAGTGAATTTGCGATTTTATTACCTGATACTTACATATTTGGTGCCAAACACATCATTCAAAAAGTATTGATCGCAATTTCAGAGCTAAAAAATAAAAGTGATGATTCAACATTTGAAAAAATAGACATTGCAGCGGGGATGGCCTCTCTCGAAGCCCTACAAAAAAATACGAACTTAATCGAACTAGTAGAAAGAAACCTGTCGCAAAATAAACAATCGGGTAATGCAATGGTGTCACGTTACTACAGAAACTAACGTAACACCTACCCTGACTTGGATTGAAGCACCAAGCAACCAAGTCAGGCTTTTTTACACCATTATCAATACTACTCCCTAATGATGATTAGCTACTTTGCATTTTTATGCATTCGCATAAGCTGTCTGCGTTTACGACGCTGAGAGTCATTCAGAGTGCTATGATCTGTTTCAAAAGGATTTGCGCCTTCTCTAAATTCGATTTTAATCGGCGTCCCCATTACTTTTAATGATTTGCGAAAATAATTCATCAAATAGCGTTTATACGAGTCAGGTAAATCTTTGAGTTGATTACCATGGATCACGATGAGTGGTGGATTGTATCCACCTGCATGGGCATATTTCATTTTAACTCGGCGTCCACGCACCATTGGTGGTTGATGGTCCTCTTGTGCCATATCCATAATACGGGTCAACATTGAGGTGTTAACGCGTTTGGTGGCTGAAGCATACGCTTCCTGCACCGATTCAAATAAATGCCCTACCCCTGTACCGTGTAAAGCTGAAATAAAATGTAAGCGGGCAAAATCAATAAAGCCTAAACGCCTGTCTAACTCACGTTTAATTTCTTCTTTAACGTCTTTATTTAGACCATCCCATTTGTTGACTGCTACAACCAACGAACGCCCCGCATTCAGGATAAAGCCTAACAAACTTAAATCTTGGTCGGTAATACCTTCCTGTGCGTCAACAACAAATAACACCACATTCGATTCTTCGATGGCTTGCAATGTTTTGACTATAGAAAACTTTTCTACTGCTTCTGAAATATTTCTACGTCTTCTTACACCAGCCGTATCAATTAAAATATATTCTCTATCATCCCGCTCCATTGGAATAAAAATACTGTCTCGCGTTGTACCGGGCTGATCAAAAACCACCACACGTTCTTCGCCTAATATACGATTAGTCAATGTAGACTTACCCACATTAGGTTTACCAACAATCGCCAATTTGATTGGCAAGGCTTGTAATTTGGCGAGTTGCTCATCAGCATCTTCTTCCTGAAGTTCTTCATCACTTTCTTCAGGAATGTGCATATCGGGAAATTGCTCGGCGATAGGTGCAAGAGAGTGTTGAAGTAATTGTGTGACGCCTCTGCCGTGTGCGGCAGCAATCTGATTCACATCACCCAAGCCTAGCGCGAAGAAGTCGGCACTTTCGCTGTCACCATCAATGCCATCCACTTTATTAGCAACCACATAAACCGGTTTTTCTTGTTTACGAAGATGCTCTGCAATGCCTTGATCGGCTGCTGTCATACCAGTACGCGCATCAACTAAAAACAACACTACATCGGCTTCTATAATGGCCAACAATGACTGTTCGGCCATTGCTACATCGATGCCTTGCTCGTCACCACTAATACCGCCAGTATCTACCACAATAAAGTGTAGACCTTCATATTTGGCAGTACCGTATTTTCTGTCCCGCGTTAAGCCGGGAAAATCAGCCACCAACGCATCTCGTGTGCGAGTGAGACGATTAAACAAGGTAGATTTTCCAACATTTGGGCGGCCAACTAAGGCTACAACGGGTAACATAAATACATATCCTGTAGACAAAAACGGCTTGGAAACATTCCAAGCCGTTAAAAATAGTAAGTGTGATTATTCAGCGAATATCACACGAAATTTGCTCTATAGTGTTTTAATAGCCACTAACTTTCCATCTCTGGTTTGGGTATATAAGACGTCTCCATCGACCACTGGAGAGTGGTAAATACCTTCATCTTCATCATCATCACCCACTTTTAATCGCGCAACAATTTTACCGTCAGCTTGATCAAACCAATGTAAATACCCATATTTGTCGCCACCCACCAAATAGTTTCCTACAGGTGTGACACCTGTCAACAACCGTTGCTTAAGTGCACCTTGGCTCCATAACTCAACACCATTACGACTATCTAAGGCAAACACATTACTATTTATATCGACTACAAATAGTGTGCTGCCAGATATTGACATGTGACGGTAAGACTTATATTCACGCTTCCAAATAACTCGCCCAGTGCGTAACTCAACTGCGGCAAGTGTGCCGTCATAAGAAATAGCGTAAACATTGCCCCCTGCGACCAAAGGTTCGCTATCGATATCCACAATTCGTTCTAACTCGGTCACCCCAGTCGCTGCGGAAATTACCTGTTCCCATGCAGTTTGTCCCGTTTCAAGGATATTGACGACCAGTTTGCCGGTTGCAGTGCCTATTATAGCACCGCCGTTAACTGCTGCCGGTGAAGACACACCACGTAAAGACAAAGGAGGTACATCAGACTCAGAAGACCAAACTTCTTCGCCATCATCTGCATTTAAGGCAAATATAAATCCAGACCCAGTATTAATAAGTACAATACCCGCTTCAATAGCAGGTGCGGCTAACACTTCGCCTTTAACGGTTGTAATCCATTTTTGCTCACCGGTATTGGTATCTAGCGCGACCACTTCACCATTTTCGGTGCCAAAAAATACGGTTTCATAGGCAACACTTAACCCACCCGCAATTTTGGCCGATAAACCATTCGACCAGAGATTACTTATGCCTGAGGTCAATCCTTTATCATCAAAAGTTGCAAAGTTTTTAGACCATACTTTTTTACCTGTAGCTTGATCAAATGCACTGACCGCACCTTGGCGGTTTGCCGCAAAAACTTTGTCATAAGCGACAGCTGGTTTTAGTTTTGAGTAAAATTTACCAATTCCTTGGCCCAAATCTACAGACCAAGATTCAGTAGGAGTAAATTGTGCATCAATAGGCTTTAGCCTGCGAATTTCTAGCTCTTCTTCATCGTAAAACCAATTACTAATTGTTGTACAGCTTGATAACAGAACAGAACAGGTTAACAGTAAGAATAAAAAAGATTGCTTCACTATTTTCACCTTAGCCATTTGCCACAACAGCTAAATTATCTAGCTTCATTTTCAAAACTTGATCTCGCTCATTACTTTCTAAAGCTGCACTATAAGCGGCTCTGGCTTTATCAAATAATTGTTGGGCTTGATATACATCACCCTTAATCTCTTGGCTCTGACTTTTAAAAGCTTGGTCTGTTACCTTATCAGCACTGCTTAAGGCTAGCTCTAACTCACCTTGTTCTATTTGGATACGAGCTAAACGAAGCTGTGCTACCGATTGAACGGCCGATAACTTTGCATTACTGACAACAAACTCTAACTGTTTAGCCGCTTCAGTTAAATCTTTACGTTCAATGGCCTGTTGGGCCATTTCTAAAGCCATTAACATGGCATAACCGGTGTCACTATGACCATCAATAAAGGTTTTGGCTTTACTGAAACCCGCCTCTCCTTTTAACAGTTCTTCAGAAGCTTTTTCATAAGCGAAAGAAGCTTGCTCTTTCGCAGCAATTTGAGAGTCGTTATACCAACGCCAACCTAAAAGACCACCCAAGCCCAAAAATGCACCAATCACTAGCGCTACACCGTTCTCTTTCCAAAAGCGTTTAATGGCTTCAATTTGTTGCTCTTCAGTTTCGTACTGTTCCATCATCCATTCCTATTACTGCTTGGCCATCGAAAATTTGATGGCACATAATGTTAATTCAAAAATTTACGCTGTTAGACATTAAATAGCTTTTGCGTAAAGTGAGCTAATTCGTTAATCGAAACTGTTTCTTGTGGTTGCTTCTCGCGCAAGTATTTAACAGCAACTTGCTGTGACGCCATCTCATCCTGACCGATGATTAAAGCGATACTGGCACCACTTTGATCAGCACGTTTCATCTGTTTTTTAAAATTCCCACCACCACAATGGTTCATTACTTTTATTAGCGGTAGTTCGTCTCGTAATGATTCACTGATATGCCTGGCATATTGTTCAACCGACTCATCCATAGCCGTGACGTAAATATCTACTACTGAGTCTAGGTTCTTGTCTAATTCTAATGTTTGCAACATCAAAACTAAACGTTCTAGCCCCATGGCAAAACCTACGCCTTGTGTGGTTTTACCACCAAGTTGTTCAACTAAACCGTCATATCGCCCACCAGCACATACCGTTCCTTGCGCACCTAAACTATCAGTCACCCACTCAAATACAGTGCGATTATAATAATCGAGCCCACGTACCAAAGCTGGGTTAACTCGGTATTTGATACCTAAGTTGTCTAAACGTTCACACAATCCTTGAAAATGTTTAGCCGACTCTTCATCAAGGCAGTCAATTAGTTTTGGTGCATCTTTTACTGCATTCTGTACTTGTGGATTTTTACTATCGAGTACACGTAATGGGTTGCTCTGTAAGCGTCTTAGACTATCTTCATCCAGCTCAGATTCACGGGTCTTCAGAAAGGCCACTAGTTGTTCTTTGTAAGCCACTCTCGCCTCAGCAGAACCAAGAGAATTAATTTCTAAGGTAACGTTTTCACTGATCCCAAACTTTTTCCACAATCTAGCACTGAGCAATATCACTTCGGCATCGATATCTGGCCCAGCTAAGCCAAACACTTCTACACCAAATTGATTGAACTGCCTGTAACGTCCCTTTTGTGGGCGTTCATGGCGAAACATTTGGCCCATATACCAGAGTCGCTGCTGTTGGTTATACAATAAACCGTGCTCGTTTCCAGCTCGCACCACACTTGCGGTGCCTTCGGGTCGTAGTGTAAGACTGTCTGAATTGCGATCGGCAAAGGTGTACATTTCTTTTTCGACAATATCGGTCACTTCACCTATGGAGCGTTTAAATAAATCTGTGCTTTCAACGATAGGCGTGCGAATTTCTTGATAACCGTAACTGGCGACGACTTGGCGAATACTCGATTCAACGTACTGCCAAAGCCCTGATTCAGTTGGCAAGCAGTCGTTCATTCCTCGAATAGCCTGAATTTGTTTCGACACTAAAAATAATCTCTTATGCAATAATTAGAAAAAGCCACGCATTATAGGGGCTTTATAGATAAACGTAAAATAATGAAGCTGAAAAACGCATAAAAAATTGATGAAAATTTAGCGATGATAATCAGCTAGTATATTAACCTAACTGCTTTACTTCAATCTTACGGCTTTCATCAAGCTGATTGGCTTTGGCACGAATACGTTTTTCAAGTTGGTCGACTAAATCATCATTCGACAAACGCTCTTTTTGCCGTATGCCATCTAAGTAAAAACCACTCATATTACGTGCGCCTGTTAAGCCCAGATCTGATATTTCTGCTTCTCCTGGGCCATTCACAACACAACCAATAATGGATACATCCATTGGAGTAAGTAAATCTTCCAAGCGCTGCTCTAGGGCATTCACCGTACTAATCACATCGAACTCTTGACGGGAACAACTTGGACAAGCAATTAAGTTAATGCCTCGAGAACGGATACGTAATGACTTTAATATATCAAAACCGACTTTGATTTCTTCAATAGGATCAGCTGCCAACGAAATACGGATTGTATCGCCGATTCCCTCTGCGAGTAACATACCTAAACCAACCGAACTTTTAACTGCACCAGCACGAATACCGCCAGCTTCGGTAATACCTAAATGTAATGGTTGATCAATTTGTTTCGCCAGCAAACGATATGCCCCAACCGCTAAAAATACATCCGAAGCTTTGACACTGACCTTAAATTGATCAAAATTTAGTTTGTCCAAAATATCCACATGACGCATTGCAGATTCAACTAAGGCTTCTGGTGTAGGCTCACCATATTTTTCTTGTATCTCTTTTTCTAAAGAACCACCGTTCACACCAATACGTATCGGAATTCCTTTATCTCTGGCACAATCCACTACTGATCGAACTCTGTCCATACTACCAATATTGCCAGGGTTAATTCGCAAACAATCCACACCATATTCTGCCACTTTTAAGGCAATACGATAATCAAAGTGAATATCCGCAATCAATGGCACTGTGACTTGCTGTTTGATTAATTTAAAAGCTTCAGCAGCATCCATAGTAGGTACAGACACCCTGACTAAATCGCCACCTACAGCTTGAATTCGATTGATTTGCGCCACAGTTGCGTCAACATCTGTGGTTAAGGTATTAGTCATAGATTGCACGGCAATGGGTGCACCATCACCTATAGGTACATTACCTATATTGATACGTTTGGACGGTCGGCGTTTAATCGGTGATTCAGCAAACATAGTGATAACTTAGCTCTATTTATTTGTTCAATTATTCAGACAGGGGTAAATCAAATTTGGCAATGCGCCCAGAAGGCAAAAAAGACATATCTAAGGGTTCGCCTGCATAACTAATCTTCACCACCTCTGGCGCACCTAACGTCACGACGAAAGGAGGAATACCCGTGACCGGCATGGTTCTACCGCTCACTTTTACGCCGTATGCAATATTTTCACCTGTGGCGTCAGACAAATTCATCCAGCAGTCACCAGAAAACTCAAATATCAACTCAACGGGCGCGGCTGTTTCTATAACGGTCTCTTCTATTACATCTGCCAAAACAGCGGACTGACTTGCATCATCCACCACTTCTGTATCAATAGATTGATTTTCAAGACCTTGCTCATCAATCACGGCAGGAAGCGTGGCTTCCATAGTGTTAACCGCAGAGTCATCGACAGGTTTATTTTCTTCAGCATCTACTGATAATAAGGAGTCAGCTTCCAGCGTTGACAATTCTTCGACTGGCAAAACGTCAGGGGCAATAGGATCTTGAGTAAGCGTTTTTTGTGCAACAGTTTCTGGATATTTATTTTCATTTGAATCTGTCGTAACAGAAGTAGAACTTTGTTGAAACCACCAAATAACGACTAGCGCAATGACCGCTGCCACAATCAAATAAGTGACTAACATCAACTTGTCATCATTGGCTTGATTAGCCACTCTACGAGAAAAGCTTTGTAGCTTGGCAGGCTCTGTATTCTGAGTACTTAATTTTTCAAAAGCGTTAAGGATCTCTGATTCATCTACTTGCACGTGTTTTGCGTAGAGCTTTAGGTACCCTCTAACAAACGTTAACGAAAGATTAATATCGTAGTTGTCTTGTTCAATATCTTCAATTAGGGTGCGTTTCAATTTCATTTTGTCAGCAATGTCTTGGCTCGACAACTTAGCGCGTTCACGAGCCTGTTTGAGTATCTGACCAGGCCCTTGAATAACCGTTTCTTGCTGTTCTTCTTTATCTATCATAGCTTAGCTTTACTCTACAACGCTTGGGGCAACTAAAGACAACTTCTTACCTTCAAAAATAGCCGACGCATCAGCTAAACCATTCCAGTCTATCAGACGTTGCATTCTGATGTTGTAAAGAAGCGATATCCGATAAAGGTTCTCTCCGTTAGCAACAATATGAAAGTCGGGTGTTTGCAAAATATCAGCTTCTGAAACCTGCTCTGCCAATCGTTCAACCACTTCTTCATTGGGTTGGGCAACTTCATTAGTCTGTATTTTACTTTCTTTTTCGCTTGTTATTAAATCGTTTCTCTGTGACTCTGCCAAAGCATTACTTTGTGAGTTTTCAATGGGATTAGGTTCAACTTTCTCTGCTGTTTTTTTCGATATTTTTGCTAATACAGATGGCTTTGGTTTTTGAGTTATCACTTTAATCGCCGACTGTTGTTCAGTTAACATCGATTTAGTAACTGGATCATTAGGAAATATCTTAAATAACATATCCGAGTACCCCATTGCAGCAATCTCGTTGCCGGTACCTTGCTCTATTTGGATGGCCATCAACAGACTTTGAGGACTTATTTGAGATGTTTTTTCATAACGTCTTAGAATAGCTCTGGCTTCTTGCCATTGCTGCGTTTCAATCAACGACCGACTAAGCAGAAACAAACTGTTTGATCTTCCTGGTTGATGATTAACCGCACTACGTAAATATTGAATGGCGTCTTCAGGTCGGCCTTGGCTTCTGCTGCATAAAGCTAGATTTTCATAGGTTTCGGCGCTAGAAATATAACTACTGGTATTCACCGCTTTTAGAAAATACTTTTTGGCTTTTTCATAATCGCCATTTTGACATAAAAACGCCCCATAACTATTGGCTATGTTGGCATTTTTAGGTTCAAGATCCATTGCAAATTGATAGGCTTCTTCAGCTTGCTCTAATTCTTCGACACTTTGATAATAATAAGCCATAGCAAAATTAGCATCTGCTGACCTTGGTGCAAATTCTAATGCTTTGTCCAAATTAAATTTTGCTTGGCTATAGTTACCATTTTTAAGGTAAGTTAAACCGAGAGAAACACGTGTTTTAGCCGCTTTAAGATGATCAAAATTTTGACCAAAGCTTTGATCATTTTGACTGACACAACCGCTGAGCAGCATCAGCAAAATAAAGATAACACTGATATATTTTAGTATGAAATTCATTGGGACCTGTTTGAGCTATTGCCGATAAAAAATCTATTGTGTCATCTTGACTGAAATTTTCTCGCCCTTCAGCTGTTTTTTCAACATTCTTTTTGTGCGGTCCACTACCTCACCGACTAATTGGCCACAGGCAGCATCGATATCGTCACCTCTTGTGCGGCGAACTACGACTATCAGGCCATATTCCATAAGGACCTTAGCAAATCGATCAATTCGTGAATTACTAGAACATGTATAGGGAGAACCTGGATAGGGATTAAACGGAATAAGATTTAGTTTACAAGGTGTATCTGCCAATACTTTTGCCAATGCATGAGCTTGATCGGTACTGTCATTAATCCCGTTTAACATCACATACTCAACCGTGACTTTACCTTGGTTGGCGTTTGACTTGGCCAAATATCGTCTAACACTGGCTAAAAACACTTCAATCGGATATTTTTTATTAACCGGAACAAGTACATCGCGTAATGCATCATCAGGCGCATGTAAGGATATTGCCAATGCTACATCTATTTGGTCACCTAACATATCAAGTGCGGGAACCACACCTGAAGTACTCAACGTCACCCTACGTTTTGACAAACCAAAAGCAAGGTCATCCAACATCAGCTCCATGGCCGGCACTACGTTTTTCACGTTCAGTAAGGGCTCACCCATGCCCATCATCACTACATTGGTGATGGGACGTTTTGCAGTATCGTTGTTCAAACCTATAGTTGTAGCCACTCGCCAAACTTGACCAATGATTTCAGACACTTTTAGATTCCGATTAAATCCTTGCTGAGCCGTAGAACAGAAAGTACATTCCAACGCACAGCCTACTTGTGAAGATACACATAGTGTTGCTCTATCACCGTCAGGGATCCAAACTGTTTCAACTTCTTGACCGCCTTCTAGTTTCAAGGCAAATTTTATGGTGCCATCTGAAGCATTCTGTTGATAGGCAATTTCTGGGGCTTTAACTTCACATTTTGCTTGGAGTTTAGTCCGCAAGGCCTTATTTAGATTAGTCATCTGCTCAAAATCCGCAACACCTTGCTGGTAGATCCATTTCATAACTTGTTCTGCTCTGAAGGGTTTTTCTCCCATCTCATTAAAAAAGGCACGTAAACCTTCTCGAGTTAAATCAAGTAAGTTTATTTTTTTAATTTGCGGTGTTACCACTTCAGTTATCACAATGAACCTCGATACTCAGACTAAACTATTGCTATTTTAACCGATTGCTCAGCTTTTGCAGCATATACAACAAATAACACAAAAGGGAGCCGAAGCTCCCTTTAGTTAAGCAAATTTTAAGCTTAACGAGTGCGTGGACAGATTTCTTCATCACTAAAGAAATAAGCAATTTCACGAGCAGCTGATTCAGGTGCATCTGAACCATGACAAGCATTCTCATCAATTGAAGCAGCATAGTCAGCACGTAAAGTGCCAGCTAAAGCTTCAGCTGGGTTAGTAGCGCCCATTATTTCACGATTTTTAAGAACAGCATTCTCGCCTTCTAGTACTTGAACCATTACAGGGCCAGAGGTCATGAAAGAAACTAAAGCACCAAAAAAAGGACGTTCGCTATGCTCAGCATAGAAACCTTCTGCTTGCTCTTTGCTCAAATGCAGCATTTTTGACGCCACTAATCTTAGACCGGCAGACTCAAAACGATTGTAAATTGCACCGATAACATTTTTAGCAACTGCATCAGGCTTGATAATAGAAAAAGTGCGCTCTAAGGCCATTTTCTTAACTCCAGTATTAGTAATATTTCGTCTTAATATTTTGTCCCTAAAGGACAGTTAAAAAGACAGATAAAATTTCGCGCGGATTATATGCAATTAGACGACAAATACCTAGTATAGATTGCATATTATTCTGTTCCCCCTAAAATCAGGGCTGGCATAATTTAAAGACGAGGTAATCTTGATTAAATTTTTAGTGCTTATTCCTGTTGTGTTGTGTTTGTTTTGGTTTATGTATTTAAAAAAGAAGAACTACAGCATGGGGGATGGTAAACAAGGATTTATATATATTTTTATTTTTTGTGCGGTAATTGCAGTGTTCTACAGTTCCCTATTGTGGATTACAGAATAAGGCAAACAGACTGGTAACCTAAATAATCAATAAATAAAAAAAGAGCGATAATCGCTCTTTTTTTATTCTGCATTAATTAATGCTATTGGAATATCTCAATATCCGCTTGCGCTTTTAAGGACTCAACTACAGCACCATATAATATTTGAGACTTGCTAGAAGCTAGACGAGTTTGTAATAGCGTCATTTGCTGATCATTTGCTTCTGCTGCTGGATTAACTTTAACCAGTTGCACAAGACTAATATCACCTGTGATTAAATCAACAACACTTGAATCTGCAGCAGATAACCTGAACAAAGCATCAACAATAGTCTGAGACAATGCCGCATCATTACGAGTGACACCTTGTTTCTCTTCCCAACTTAACTCAAGAGCGGTTAGTTTAGCATCGACATCGGCACTACTATCAACCAAAGCCGTCTTCACTTCTAATGCCCAATCTCTAGCAGCCTGTTGTGCTGCTTGTGAGGACAATGTCAGCTGAATTTGTGCTGTCACCTCGTCCATAGCTTTGGTACGTTCAGGCTCATGTTCGGCTACTCTAATCACCATTATGTGATTGCGGCCTAACTCAATTATGTCACTATTTACTGCATCTTCGATTAATTCAACACTAAACGCAGTGTTTAAAATATTTGGGCTCGACACCGCCTCTGGGGGGTTAATACGACTAAACAAAGCAGTAGTATTGATTGTTTTACCCGCAATGTCGGACACTTCGTCTAAATTATCTGGCACTTCAAAGGCCACTTCAGCAACCCTTTGGCTGATTTCGTAAAACTTCTCTTCAGCCTTAAATGTTTTCACTTTCGTCGTAATATCTTCTTTAACATTATCGAAGGCAATAACTTGCTCTGGCTTAACATCAGTTAATTTAATAATGTGATAACCAAACTCACTTTTGACTACAGAACTCACATCGCCTTTGTTAACTAATGAAAAGGCGGCTTCTTCGAAAGCAGGATCCATAATGCCTTTACCAAACCAACCTAAATCACCACCATTTTCCGCGCTGAAAGTGTCGCTTGAGAATGTTTTAGCTAATCCAGCGAAGTCTTCCCCAGCTTGAATTTTAGCCAGTACTTCTTCTGCCTTAAGAGCAATGGAATCGTCTTGATCTGCACTTTCAAACAAAATATGTGCCGCTTGACGTTCTTCCTCAGAACGATAATCAACTAAATTTTGTTCGTAATACTCAACAAGTTCCTCTTCATTGACTTCAATCGAAGGCAATAAATCTTCTAGTTGAAGCTCAACATAAGACAAACTAACTTTTTGCTCTGTATCAAATTGACTAATATTGCTTTGATAATAAGCTAAGATTTCATCATCACTGATGTTAACTTGTTCAATGAATTTAGCCGCTGGAATATTTACATAACGAATATCACGGGTCTGTTGTTGCATAAGGTGTGCTGTTTTTGCTTCGCTTGTTAACGCGAACTCAGTTCCCATTAAAGACCGTGACAGTTGCCTGCGCACCATATCAACACGCATGTAGTCTCTAAAGTTATTAGTCTGAAACCCTGCTTGGCGTAAAATGGCCAGATAACGATCATTATCAAACTTACCATCTACTTGGAATTCTTGCATACCCACTATGGCTGACTTAATTTGCTCATCGCTGACTCTCAAGCCTAATTCTTTGGCGGCTTGGTCAAGAAGCTTCTCGCTAATAAGTCGGTCTAAGATACCCTGACGGAAGTTTTGTAGGTAAGCAGTATCACTTGCCAATGTGGCAAAGGCCTCACCAAACTGAGATTCCATTCGCGAACGTTCATTTTGATATGCTCGCTCCAACTCATCGAGGCCTATTTCTTCACCATTAACATTGGCTGCTGCGCCGGATGCAGATGAATTAATGTAACTACCTACTCCTGCAAATACAAAACTTAAAATAACTAATGCTAAGATCCCCATAGCCCAAGGGCCTTGTGATCCTTCTCTGATTCTTTCCAACATACTAAAGTCCAAACTCCAAATGAGCTGTTATTGATAAGTACTAAAGACAGCCTAGATTGGTTGTCTTAGTCGCAAGCGCGCGGGATTATATACCAACCGAGTGCATTTATTAATGATTGATCGCAGTGAATTAAAAATATTTGGCGAGCTTTAATATAGATGAAGATTAAAACAGGACCGACACAAACCGCACAAAAACAAAAGGCGATGATAAATCATCGCCTTTTAATACAAATGAACTAAATGATTAGTTGCAAGCGTCTTTTAATGCTTTACCAGCTTTAAACGAAGGTACTTTAGCTGCTGAAATTTGAATAGTAGCACCAGTTTGAGGATTACGACCACTTCGAGCGGCACGCTCACGTACAGAGAATGTACCGAAACCAACTAATGCAACTTGGTCTCCATCTTTAAGTGCTGTAGTTACAGCGCCAGTTAATGCATCAAGTGCACGTCCTGCAGCTGCTTTAGAAATATCTGCGCTTGCAGCGATGGTATCAATAAGTTCTGACTTATTCACAATATGAACCCCTTCAATTGTTATTATATTTACGGCCCGCACGATGCAGAGCCCGTCGTTTATATCAAGCATGAAACTGAACTTCAAGCTATATATTTACAAATCATTAACTTTCAATGAATCGTCTCAATCCCTTTCATGACAAGGCCTTAAAGGATTCTGCCACAAAGGCTACCATAACTATTTACATAGTGAAGCCCTTTCGATGAAAAAAAACCAAAAAAAGTCGCATTTATGCCTATTTTTTAACCTTCTTCACTTCAACTGGCTTAAATTTCTCCGGATGCTCGACTAAAGCCAAGGCTAAAACTTCATCAATCCATTGCACTGGATGGATACTTAAATCCTGTTTAACGTTGTCTGGGATCTCTTCTAAGTCACGTTCATTGTCTTTAGGAATAATGACCGTTTTAATTCCACCGCGATGAGCGGCTAATAATTTTTCTTTCAGACCACCAATTGGCAAGACTTCCCCTCTAAGGGTAATTTCACCGGTCATGGCCACGTCACACCTAACAGGGTTTCCAGTCAAAGTAGAAATCAAGGCAGTACACATAGCAATACCTGCACTTGGCCCGTCTTTAGGTGTTGCGCCTTCTGGTACATGTACATGTATATCGCGTTTTTCATGAAAATCACTATTAATACGCAGTTTTTCTGCTCGGCTGCGCACAACAGTCATTGCGGTTTGAATAGACTCTTGCATCACATCACCTAATGAGCCGGTAAAGGTCGTTTTTCCCTTACCTACTACTGATGTGGTTTCTATCGTCAATAATTCACCACCAACTTGCGTCCAAGCGAGTCCGGTTACTTGACCTATTTGATTAGACTTGTCGGCTTTACCATAATCAAAGCGCTGCACCCCTAAATATTCATTCAGATTATCTTGGCTCACTAACACTTTGGTTATATTTTTACCCAGCAAAATATTTTTAACTGCTTTACGACAAATTTTAGAAATTTCTCTTTCTAAATTCCTTACACCAGCTTCGCGTGTGTAATAACGAATAATGCCAATAATGGCACTTTCATCAATAACCAATTCGCCTTCTTTTAGTCCATTTCTAGATATTTGTTTTTCCATAAGGTGTTGAGTCGCAATATTCAACTTTTCGTCTTCGGTATATCCCGATAAACGAATAACTTCCATACGATCCAGTAACGGGCCTGGTATGTCCATGCTGTTTGAAGTAGCAACAAACATGACATCTGAGAGGTCATAATCTACTTCTAAGTAATGATCACTAAAAGTACTGTTTTGTTCTGGATCTAATACTTCTAACAATGCTGAAGACGGATCACCGCGCATATCCGATGACATTTTATCAATCTCATCGAGCAAGAATAATGGGTTCTTAACACCCACCTTGGCCATTTTTTGCACCATTTTTCCGGGCATTGATCCGATATATGTTCGACGATGCCCTCTAATTTCAGCCTCATCACGTACACCACCTAATGCCATACGCACATATTTTCTACCCGTTGCCCTCGCAATAGACTGTCCTAAAGAGGTTTTACCCACTCCAGGAGGTCCTACTAAACATAGAATAGGCCCCTTAAGTTTTTTAACTCGCTGTTGTACGGCTAGATACTCAATAATACGTTCTTTAACTTTATCTAGACCGTAATGGTCGGTGTCTAATATTTTATCAGCAGCGGCGAGATCTTTTTTGACTACGCTTCTTTTTACCCAAGGTACATTCGTTAACCAATCAATATAACTACGCACAACTGTTGCTTCTGCCGACATAGGCGACATCATCTTCAATTTAGCTAATTCAGCCGTTGCCTTTTTCTGGGCTTCTTCAGGCATTTTGGCATCAGTAATCTTTTTCTTCAGCGCTTCAAACTCATCTGGCGCATCGTCGAGTTCACCTAGTTCTTTTTGAATGGCTTTCATTTGCTCATTCAAATAGTACTCACGCTGACTCTTTTCCATTTGTTTTTTAACACGAGTACGAATTTTTCTTTCTACTTGCAGTAAATCAATTTCGCTTTCCATCAACGCCATTAGATACTCTAGGCGTTCTGTAATACCCAGCATTTCCAGCACTTTTTGTTTCTCTGACAACTTAAGAGGCATATGTGCTGCCATCGTATCAGCCAAGCGCGCGGCATCTTCAATTCCACTTAAAGAGGTCAACACTTCAGGTGGGATTTTTTTATTCAGTTTGACGTATCCCTCAAACTGAGAAATAGCCGAACGAATTAACACTTCTTGTTCTGACTCTGCTAATTCGGTGTCTGCAGAGCTAATTACTTCAGCGATAAAAAAGTCGTCCGTACTAACAAATGTATCAATCTTACCACGCTGATTGCCTTCAACTAACACCTTAACGGTGCCGTCAGGTAATTTAAGCAACTGTAATATGGTAGCTATAGTACCAACTGTGAATATGTCTTCTGCTTCTGGTTCGTCTACAGCGGCATCTTTTTGAGCGACCAAGAATATTTGTTTGTCTTTTTCCATCGCAGCTTCTAAACAACGGATAGACTTCTCACGCCCCACGAATAATGGGATAACCATATGTGGATATACCACTACATCACGTAACGCCAAAACAGGCATTTCAATGCGACTTTCTCGCTTTTTAGTCATACTTGATCTCGTATTAGGTCATTTAATATTACATCTATGCAATGTATATGGGGCTGGGCAGTTAAAGTTCAAATAAAAACTTCAAACAAAGCAGAATTAAGTGGAGAAAAGAACTTAATGACCGGTATATTTGTGCCAATAAAAAAGGCCCTTTCGGGCCTTTTGTTTGTTTTTATTCTGAAGCGGCTTTTTTATCAACACCGCTGTCGTATATCAAAATAGGTTTTGACTCACCTCGAATAACCGTTTCATCGATGACAACTTTACTCACGCTGTCCATTGATGGCAGGTCATACATAGTATCTAGCAATACAGCTTCTACTATGGAGCGCAATCCACGAGCACCAGTCTTACGTTGCATCGCTTTCTTAGCGATTGCTTGCAAAGCATCTTCTCGGAATTCGAGTTCAGTGTTTTCCATTCCAAATAACGCTGAATATTGTTTAGTTAAAGAATTTTTTGGTTCACGTAAAATTTGCACCAAAGCATCTTCACTAAGTTCTTCTAGACAAGTTAAAACAGGTAAACGACCGATGAATTCTGGGATAAGTCCATACTTTACCAAGTCTTCAGGTTCGACCTTTTTAAGCAACTCACCTTCTAAAGATTTATTGTTAGTCGTTTTAATTTCTGAAGCAAAACCAATACCGGTTCCAGTATTAGCGCGCTGCTCAATTACTTTATCTAACCCTGCAAAAGCTCCACCACAAATGAACAATATCTTAGACGTATCTACTTGCAAAAATTCCTGTTGAGGATGTTTTCTACCACCTTGAGGTGGTACTGAAGCGACTGTACCTTCAATTAATTTAAGCAGTGCTTGTTGTACACCTTCACCAGATACATCTCTAGTAATAGAGGGGTTGTCTGATTTACGAGATATTTTGTCTATCTCATCAATGTATACAATTCCGCGTTGTGCTTTTTCAACATCATAATCGCATTTTTGCAGTAACTTCTGAATGATATTTTCTACATCTTCACCCACATAACCAGCTTCAGTTAAGGTTGTGGCATCAGCCATAGTAAATGGCACATCTAACAATCTAGCAAGTGTTTCAGCTAATAACGTTTTACCACTACCCGTAGGGCCCATTAGCAAGATATTACTTTTACCTAGCTCTACACCTTCGTGCACATCGCCATTTCTTAAACGTTTGTAATGGTTATAAACTGCAACAGAAAGCACTTTTTTCGCATGCTCTTGTCCAATCACATAGTCATCTAGATGAGCATGTATTTCTTTCGGTGTAGGTAACTCATCTTGTTTTTTCTTAGGTGCGATTTCTTTTATTTCTTCTCGAATGATGTCGTTACATAAATCGACACATTCATCACAAATAAATACCGAAGGACCAGCAATTAACTTTCTGACTTCATGTTGGCTTTTACCACAGAACGAACAATACAAAAGTTTGTTGTCGCCATCGCTGCTTTTTTTATCACTCATTTACAATCTTTTCCTATCTCAGACTGACTCTACCAAAAGAGAGCCTACTAACTAGTTGAATGTAGTCTAATCTCGGGCTTATCACATAGTCACTTAATTATTTGTCGCTTTTTGTGTCAGCTTGACTGGTATCTGGTCTACTCGACAATACTTGGTCAATTAAGCCATACTCCATAGCGTCTGTAGCACTTAAGAAATTATCTCTATCAGTATCTTGCGCAACTTTTTCATAATCTTGCCCAGTATGCTGAGCCATCAAACGATTCATCTTCTCTTTGATAGACAGGATTTCTTTAGCATGAATTTCAAAATCTGAAGCTTGTCCTTGAAAACCACCTAAAGGCTGATGGATCATAACGCGAGAATTTGGTAAACAATAACGCTTACCTTTTTCACCGGCCGACAACAAAAATGCGCCCATACTAGCTGCTTGACCAATACACACAGTACTGACATTAGGTTTAATAAAGTTCATGGTATCGTAAATAGCCATACCTGCAGTCACTGAACCACCAGGAGAATTAATATATAAGAAAATATCTTTTTCTGGATTTTCAGCTTCTAAAAACAACATCTGAGCAACGATAAGATTAGCCATATGGTCTTCAACTTGACCAACTAAGAAAATAACATTCTCTTTCAACAAGCGAGAATAAATGTCGTAAGAACGTTCGCCTTTGGCAGTTTGCTCTACCACCATAGGGACTAACGCGTTTGTGGGATCAAAAGGTGTATTCATCATAAATTTAAATTCTTCACAAATAAAAATGCTCGGTAGTTACCGAGCATTTAAGCAGTTGCAGACTAGATAAGTCAATTAACAAAAGGCAAATTAAGCCTGTTTGTTCATGATCTCATCAAAAGATTTCTTAACTTCTTTAACTTTGGCTTGTTCAAGCAATAATTCAACCGCTTGTTCTTCCATCGCAACGTTATTCATTTGTTGCATCAATTCATCATTTGTTTTGTAGTATTCGACCACTTCTTGTGGGTCTTCATAAGCAGAAGCGGCAGTTGCAATCAACGCATCCACTTTAGCTGTATCTACTTTCATATCGTTGGTTTTAATCACTTCACCCAACAACAAACCAATACTTACGCGTTTACGGGCGTTTTCTTCAAATAAGTCAGCAGGAAGCTCTGGCATGTTGTCAACGTTTCCACCTTGTTGCTGGCTAAAACGTTGTTTAGCTTGTTCGCGTAACGCATTTATTTCTTGGTCAACTAATGCTTTTGGCAAATCAATTTGATTTTTTTCAAGTAAACCTGCAATAACTTGTTCTTTTACAGTCGCTTTCAAGGCTTGATCAAGTTCACGTTGCATATTTTTGCGCACTTCAGCATGAAGAGCTTCAATATCACCGTCTTCAATACCAAACAATTTAGCAAATTCTTCATCAACTTTAGGCAAGTCTAATTGCTCGACTTTTTTAATGTTAATAGTGAATTGAGCAACTTTGCCTTTTAGTTTTTCAGCATGATAATCTTCTGGGAAGGTTACATCAGCAATCACTTCGTCACCTGTTTTGTTGCCAACAATTGGCTTTTCAAAACCAGGGATCATCTTATCTTTGCCCATTTCAAGAGCGAAATCTTCAGCTTTACCGCCGTCAAACTCTTCACCATCAATAGTACCAACAAAATCGATAGTCACTTTGTCGTCTTTCTTAGCTTTACGTTTAACTTCTTTATAGTTGGCATGTTGCTTACGCAACGTGTCAATCATACTACTTAAGTCTTTATCACTGATTTCTACTGCTGGTTTTTCAATCTTAATTTTAGCAACATCTTTCACTTCAACTTCTGGATACACTTCGAAAGCAGCAACATATTCTAAGTCTTTACCATCTTCGTCAGTTTTCATTTCAAAACTAGGCATGCCAGCAGGAGTAATTTTCTCTTGAGTAATAGCTTCATAGAAGTTGCGTTGCATTACTTCACCAGCAATTTCCTGACGTACAGCTTGACCATAACGTTTTTTGATAACATTAACAGGAACTTTACCAGGCCTAAAACCATTAATTCTTTGGGTTTTAGCTAATTGCTGTAAGCGAGACTTAACTGCAGAATCAATTGACTCAGCAGGAACGGTGATAGTAAGACGGCGTTCTAAACCTTTGGTCGCCTCAACGGAAACTTGCATTCTAATACCTCAATTTATGCGCATATTTGCGCTTATATAATGACAATGACTAATGGGTTTTTATCGGCGCAAAACAATTATTGTTACGGATACACTAGTTGCGTCCGAAAACCCTGACAAAAGGAAAAACTTCTTTATAGTCAAGTCAGCCTGATAAAAAGACGCAGTAGTATAGCGATAGCGATAACGCAAGTCGAGGGTAAAATGCCTAGCTTTAAAATAGTCTGACCTCAGCGCTTTATTTAACACAGACAAATTGCATAATAATGCGCTTTATGGAATATTAAATGGCTTACTTTTCAAGGACTAAAATAGTTGCACCCTAGAGATATCTTCATTCGTCATTTAGACACTATACGATCATATGTCGGGGCGAAGGACATTAGTATTTTCCATCCGCTACTCAATGACTCATTTTTGGGAATTGAAAAGCCTACCAGTGAGAATCAAGTTTCTGTTGCAAACACCAGTCAGTTAGATGCTAAAGAAACGAATCTAACAGAGCAGCACTCTAATCTGAACGAACATAATAGTTGTCATGTCGTGCAATTTGATGAAAAAACAACCTTTATCAAATTAATCAGTACTACTGCAATAAATGATGAACTAGCAAAATCTACAAAAAAGCTTATCCCTAGAAAAGTAGCGAATACGATCACTGAGCCCGAGCAATCAGTTTGGCTTAAGCTGGTATTTAGTAAAACAAGTCCCCTATGGTTAAGTAAAACAGATGTTCAGCCATCATTGGAAATTACTCACCTTTATAAACTACTTGAGTCGATCAATTTTCTACTCAATATGATAATCGAATATATTGAATTATCTTCTGACTCACTTTCCAAACTTTGTTCTCGATCAGTTCTACAAACTAAAATCACTGCACTAGGTAGAACCGACTCTGTCGGATTAATTATGCTGCACTGTACCAACTTCAACCAAATAAATAAGAAGTTTGGCCATGAACATGGCGATAAAGTTATCAGAGAGATAGCCAGTAATCTGAGACCTATTACAAGAGAAAGCGATATTTTGAGCCGATTTAGTGGCGCATTGTTTGGTATCGGATTTAGCGTTAGTGACCAAGATAATGTCACTCACTTCGCACAGAAACTTCAAAGTACTTTGCAACATAACCAATACTTAGACGGTGCCATTAATCTTACTTTTAATATTGGTGCAGCTACGATTAAACAAGACGAAGTATTTAGGACTGAGACAGATCGTGCATCCGCGTTATTAAGCCGAGCAGACCAAGCTTTAACTGCAGCCCAACAAGAAAAAATCCCATCAATCATTACTTGGTCTCGTGATGACTTTAATCTTCAGCAACAACCCTTTAATTATCTCGGCGGAATATTTACAGCTGATACTGTGACTGACTATCGAAACATGCTTCTGCTGTGGGATATATCTTCATTGATTGCAGATAAGTATGAGTTTTCTCACCTTTTACAGAGCGTGGTTCAGCGTTTGGCTCAAACCTTTGAGTTTCTGTGTGCGGGGGTGATTAGTACCGATGAAAAAACGGACACAAGTTTATTGTATTCAATCAGTTCCGAAGACAATGCCATTGCACTTGCAGAAGAACATCAAGCATTAAAACCTATTCTCTATCAAATGCAGGCTTCTGTGCATTTGAACAACACTCCTTCAGAGAAGTTTGTCGGAGATAATGTAGTGCTAGTCTTACCCTTAAAAATAGACTCACCTGATTGCTTTTTTATTTCTGGGGTAGCAGACAAATTTCAAGTTACTCATGACACAAAAGTTTTATTGTCCGGGCTGATCAGACAATTAGGTAAAGCATTAAGAAGAAGCAGACTTGAAGAAGAGCTCAATCGTAAATTAGAAACACAAAATGAACGGTTGCAGCATGAATTAGCTATTTTGAAAGAAGGTATTCAAGAGAGCAATATTGTTTTTCAGTCGGCTATCATGCACAAATTGATGGAACACACCAAACGTGCGGCAATCACAGATACAACGGTTTTAGTCACCGGAGAAAGTGGAACAGGTAAGGAGCGCCTAATTCACGCTTTACATACTCTAGGTCCAAGGTCGGACAAACCTTTTGTAATTGTTGACTGTGGTTCTATTCCAGAAACATTGATTGAGTCAGAGTTGTTTGGTTATGTAAAAGGCGCATTTACCGGTGCTCAAAACTCATCTAAAGGCAAAATCACAGATGCAGACGGCGGAGTATTGGTACTCGATGAAATTGGTGAGCTACCCCTACAAATGCAAACCAAACTGTTGCGTTTTGTTCAAGAAAAACATTACACCCCAGTAGGTGGAAACAAGCTACTTGATGTAGATGTGAAAATTATTGCAGTGACTAATCGCGATCTAGCTGCAGAAGTTGAAAAAGGAACTTTCAGACGTGATTTGTATTATCGTTTAAATGTTTTGACATTACATACCCCCCCACTTCGACAACGCAGTGAAGATATCCCCTTATTATCGAAACACTTCTTGAATAAATTTTCTGAACAATTTAGTTCAGGAAAGAAAAGCCTATCTGAAAACGCTTTGTATAAGATGCAACAATACGCATGGCCAGGCAATATTCGCGAATTAGAAAACAAGCTGATGCAAGCGACTTTAATGTGTGAAGGAAGTTTTATCGAATGGGAATTATTAAATATTAATGATCAGAACACCCAATCACCCAGCTCTACGGTAAATCTAACACAAGCTAATGTGCAATTTATAAAACCTGCTGCTGAATCCACTACTGCGAACGACGCTTTCAGTCAAATACAGCCTTTTACAGAAAAATCAGCTTCAGTGGTCGAACCTGAAAATGATGTATTTGATAAGGATAGTGCATTAGAAAATGTCGCTAAAATACTTGCTGAAAGTTTCAACTCTTATCATCAACATCCACATTTTTTTAATGCGCCTATCGGTTCATGGATTGAAGATGATTTAATTTTGCAAACTTATATTCAATCTGGCGAAAAGATGAGTACAACTGCAGCTAGGTTATACATATCCCAAAGCAAGGCACGTCGAAGAGTCGATAAAATCTTGGCAATGCAAACGGATGAGCCTCAATATCGCCCACCTAACTGGGCCAATATAGAACAAGCTTTATTACCTATAGCCAGTGGCAATGTCGTTATTAACGATTGCCTAGCAGAAATAAAACTTACCGTAATGAAAGTGATACTTGATGTTGCCACTTTTAATATGGCACAAGCGGCAGAAATGTTAGGGGTTAGCGAGCCTACTTTCTATAAGCTAAAGAAGTCGTTAGAAACTAAGAAAGCTTGAGCTGGATATTTAGATCTCGCCAATAAGCACTCATGTTGCTTAAGGCGATATTAACTAGGTATTTTGTTTGATCGTTACATGCCCATCTTTAATGACCTTTTCAATGTTTTGAGTCAATGTACCCATGACATTAGCAGGTGGTTTCTGCACTGACTGCAATATACCTGTCCATTTATTACGTCCAGCCCCCTTTGACTTATAGAGCGCTTTATCGGCCAATAAATGAACCTGTTCCCAGCTAAGGGCATTGGGGTAATGATGTGAAAAAGGAAATAAACTATAACCAATAGAACAAGACAGATACATTTTTTGTTTAAGGTCGATATCAAAACCATTTGCGGCAATTTTACTGCGTAAACGTTCTGCTAGGATCTCCACTTCAGTAGACTCCTCTACACGCCCCATAACTAAAAACTCATCGCCTCCCCAACGAATAACCGTGTCAGACTTTCTACACACTGACTTCAACACTTCGCCAACCTGAACGATTACTTTATCGCCAGAGCCATGACCATAAGCGTCATTAATGGGCTTAAATCCATCTAAATCAAACATCAAAAAGAATAATCTAGGACCACTTTCAGAATTGGATTTACCAGTTTTAGCCTCCCTTTCAAATTCTCTTAATACCGCTGAGCACCTCTGTTCAACAATACTGTTTAGATAACGCCTATTATTCAAACCTGTTAGCTGGTCAGTGATACTTGCGTTAAGGAGCTGCTCGTTAGCACTACTTAATTCAACGGTTCGACTCTCCACTTCGCTTTCCAACTTTTTACGATAATTGGCTTCTTCAAGAAGTTTGTTTACACAAGAGCGATAAATTCGATACAAAACAGCGAGTGATATTAGCCCGTAAATCAAATAAGCCCACCAAGAATACCAAGGTGCTGGCAGCACTGTTAACGCAACTACTGCGCCTTTATCATTCCAAATTCCATCATTGTTGGACGCTTTAACACGAAAAACATAATTCCCTGAAGGTAAGTTGGTATAGGTCGCCTTACGCACATCCGCCGCTTCAATCCATTCTTCATCGAAACCTTCGAGTTTATACTTATAACGGTTATTACTAGGCGAGGCATAGTCTAATCCGGCAAATTCAAACGCAATAAGATAATCTTTATGAGAAATCTGGATGTTATTACTTTCTGGGGTAAGTGAATCAATAGACACAACTTCATTTAGTTTTTGAAATTTAGTTAAGACAACAGGAGGCACGTGTGAATTAGGAGATATATCTTCAGGATAAAAAGCGGTAACACCATTAGTACCTCCAAAATACAACTTCCCATCTTTAGCTTTATAATAAGCCCCAGAATTAAATTCGTTTCCTTGCAGCCCATGTGAACTGTCATAATTCAATAGTTGCTTAGTATCAGGGTTATACTTAGTAATCCCCCTGTTGGTACTTATCCATAAAAAACCTTCAGAATCTTCAACAATCCCATACACGGCATTACTTGGTAGCCCTTCCTCTCGCACTATTCTCTCGAAATTAAAATTACCGCTAAACCTGTCTTCAGCAGCCAATTTGTTAAGACCCGAACCTTGTGTACCTACCCAGATATTCTTTTTACTATCTTCATGAATAGCCAAAATCACATTACTGCCTAATGAAGAAAACACGTTATCCTCATTCATTAACCTAATAGAATTGGTTGTTGTAGGATCAAAAATACTAATACCAGAACCAAGAGTGCCTAACCAAAGTAGCCCTACACTATCCTCAAACACAGATAAAACTCTATTACCGCTGATACTTTGATTATCATCTGGTTTATGAGTGTATCTGACAAACTCATTAGTAGCAGGGTCAAATAAATTAATTCCACCACCAAATACCCCAATCCACAATTTGCCGTCTTTAGCTTGCTTAATTGATGTAACACCGTTTGCACCGATGCTTGTGGGGTCATTAGGATCATTCACGTAATGGGTAAACTGACCAGTCTTTCTATTCAGTAGAGATAATCCTTTGTCCCTATAACCAATCCACAATTCGTCAGGGTTTCTTGCAAATAAAGCCATCACTTTATCCGTGCGCAAACTATTAATATCACTACTGTCATGTAAGAATTTTTTAACTTCACCATTATTAGTATTAAGTAAATTCAGTCCGTCAAATGTAGCAATCCAGAGATGTTCATTACCACCATCGTAAAACCCGTGTATGAAGTTATCACTGAGGCTCGTAGTCAAGTCAGAGGTCACACGTAAATGGTCAAATTTAGCAGTAGATGTATTCCACTTATTTAAACCATTAAATGTTCCAACCCAAAATACTCCCCCATTGTCTTGGTACAAATAAGAGATCTGATTCGTGGATAAACTATATATGTTATCTGCTTCATGAATAATGGATTGAAATGTATTAGCTTGGCTATCATAGCGATACAAACCTACTTCTGTCCCTATCCATATTGCACCTACATTATCTTCATAAATATGAGAAATAACTAAGCCTGCAAATTTTTCAGGTTGCCAATTTAGCTCTAGTTTTTTTTCTGATGACAAGTTCTGCAAATTAATGACTGACAAACCATCGCCGGCAGCACCAATCCACAAGCGTTGCTTAGAATCTAAAAAAAGAGACCTAATGTTAGGGCTAACAAAACCAACTTTTTCTTTAACTTGTGCGAACGATAAAATGATCTCCCCAGAACTAGGATCAAGTTTGTATAACCCATTTCCATCAGTAGAGGCCCAAATAAATCCTTTTGAATCTTCTACAATCCCAGAGACTTTATCAAACCCCTGTTTGTTCTGACTTGCTTCACTGTAAAATTTGGAGAACTCCCCAGTCTTCGAGTTATATCTATTTAAGCCACCGTGCGTTCCAACCCACATATTATTTGAAGAATCTTTAAATAGAACTCTTACATTGTTTTGGCTCAATGACGAACTTAAAGTGGGATCGTGTTTTATGTGTGTAAATGTTTGAGTCGACTTGTCATAAATATTGATACCGTCCATTGTACCAAGCCATAACTGACCGTCACTTGCTTCATTAATGGTGTAAATCCAATCGGAGCTCAGAGAATTTGGATTTCTGGAACTATGAGAAAAAACTTTAAACTGATAACCATCATACCTATTTAGGCCTGCTTGGGTACCAAACCACATAAACCCATCAAGGTCTTGATAAGAAGAAAGAATAGTTTCTTGAGATAACCCCTGCTCTGAAGCAATACGTTGAAAACGTATATTTCCTTGCCCAGCATAAACATGGCTGAAAATAAACGATAGAAGGAAAAAGAAACATGTAATTGCTGTTTTTTTATTCAAAATTTTTCACATTATGTAGGGGAGATAAATAGATAAAAGTAACCCTCCAGACGTTAACGTAGGTAGTGACAAATGTCACTACCTACTAATCTTATTGTTTTGTCTTTTCTAAATATTAATCATCAGTTGAAGAGTTTTGAGTTTCTACACTTTCTTCAGTCCATAAACCTGCTTCAGCCCATAAGCCTGCTTCAGCCCATAAACCTGCTTCAGCCCATAAACCTGCTTCAGCCCATAAACCTGCTTCAGCCCACAAACCTGCTTCAGCCCATAAACCCGCTTCAGCCCATAAACCTGCTTCAGCCCATAAGCCTGCTTCAGCCCATAAACCTGCTTCAGCCCATAAACCCGCTTCAGACCAAACCACTCCTTCACTTGATTGAATGTAAAATTCGCCATTCGCGTCAATTTGAGTAGGTCCACTAAAGTGTTCTGTACCGGCCATATCGGCTTGGATGTCTAAACCTTGATTAGCACAGTTATCTGCAACACTGTTAATTGCAGCAAAAGCATCAACTAAACCAGCGCCTTCTGCGAAGGGATTCGAATTACCGATAACAGAGGTATTAGTACTAGACATCAAACGACACTTTATTTGATCAGGAGAAAGTGACGAATTGTATTGCAGCATTAACGCCACAGTACCGGCTACAACGGCAGAAGATTGAGACGTACCAGATACAGTGTTGTAATATTCACCAGTAGCACTTTCATCAAAACCAGCATCGACAAGAGCTGAGTCCAAATTAGCGCTAACATGACCGCCATAAGTGACCAAATCAGGTTTTACAAAACCTTCATAAGTAGGTCCCTGAGATGAAAAAGTCACCATCCTGTCGTCAGACGTATGGTGTATAACTATCAGTAATCGCTCCTACAGTAATCACGTATGGATTGTTACCAGGAACAGTTATAGAACCATAATCTGAACCAGAATTACCAGCAGACGTAACAACAACAACACCTGCATTCCATAATTTCATTACTGCTTGATTAATGGGGTCATTCCAATAGTTTGAGCGAACTTCAGCCCCTAGAGACAAGTTCAACACTCGAATGTTGTAGGCTCTTCTATTCTTGTATATCCAATTTAGGCCATCTAACGTGTCTGAGTAAGAGCCCACACCATTATTATCAAAGGCTTTAACAGATATTAAATTAGCGTTTGGAGCAATCCCATTATAGTTGCCAAATTCATCTTCTAAGCTACTGGCGATAATCCCAGAAATATGAGTGCCATGGCCATTTTTATCGGTGTTTAAAGAATTAGTCTTATTACCTAGAATGGCATCATAAATAGCTAAAACGCGATTATTACCGATAGTATTATTAAGTAAGTGAGCACCTTTTGTGCCATCCAACAACATACCGCTATCTAAAACAGCGACAGTTACACCATGCCCTGTTATTCCCATATCGTGAGCAGAGTTGGCATTTATTTGAGTGGTTATATTGGTATCTATAATGAATTTTTTACTGACACTTTCTGTTAGTACAGTTCGATCTTCCATTACTCTAAGACCCGTAGTGGAAGCGAGTAATGACACTTGGTCACTAGTAAGTAATGCACTAATAGCATTAATTATTGGAAACTCTCTGGATACCATCCCCCCAGCATGCTCAACAGCCTTAACTAGACCGGTTAAAGATAATCCCTGTAAAATATACGACTTTTCTTGGGCTACTTGGGTAACCGCTATTTGAGTAACCTCTATATTTTTCGATTCTGTGTTCAGCGCTTTTGTAGTATGACCGTTAGATAATACAACTGCAGATACGCTGCCGATCAGTGAGACTATTCCCACCAACATTGCTTTATTCAAAACTAAATGTTTCATTTTTACTCGAAAAGCTAAATCCATTAATTACGCCTCGAAAAAGCAAACATTGTGCCAACACAAAACAAAACCCTAACCGACTGTTTTTATTTAATTTAATTGTAATTTAATAATTATATATATTTGGAAGTTAAAAAATGAATAATTAGACTTAAATTATGAACACACAAATAAACCTTATGTCATATTTTAAGTCAAAAACATTAGTGCAAATAAATAACCAATAAAATAACGTTGTCTGGATGGACCAAGATCGCTATCCTCAACTGCATTAAAGTACAAACTTAGTGAAATACATGACCCCTATAAAAAGCAACGTCATCACAATCATCATTGCAATAGTGTGTATCACTGGTTTAACTAGCTGGTACTTGATAGCAATGAAGTCGGATCAAGCTGGCTCGTCAATTGAGCTAACAAAGAATATACAACCTGTATCAGAAGAAACCTCCTCGGACTCTGGTCACGAATTACAGACAGATGATAGAGAAAACACAACTATCGCTTCAACAAAACCCACAGCGGTAATTTCGAACTTAACTTTACTGGCAGTAGTTGTCGCTAACCCAGCTATTAATAGCTCAGCAGTCATTCAGTTTGACTCTAGGTCTGACAATTATGCAATCGGTGAAATAATTAATGGTACTGACGTTCTGCTAGATGAGGTGTTAGTCGACTCAGTGATTGTTACTCTGGAAGGCAAGGAATATGAGCTCACTTTAAAAGGAGGCGACTCAAACACTTATCAACAATCCAGTAATCGCTTTATAAAAGAAAATGTAACGCCATTGACCGCCAAAGAGATAGGTAATAGACCTAAGCAGCTAGATCATATCATCGTAATTTCAGCTGAGAACAACAATTACGCAGTGGCACCTGGAATAAATCCTGCATTGTTTAGAGCTGCAAAATTTAAAGCTGGAGATATCTTAAAAACAATTAATGGTAAAGACGTTACAGATCCAGAAGAATTAGAGCAAGCCAATACATTAATTGCTACAGCACAAACTTTGGAATTTGTTGTATTGAGAGGTGGTCAGTTTGTAACACTATATTTGGATATACCGAGTAAAAACCTATCTATTTCAAATTATTAAGATCGAAAGACCACCTCAAAGCATTTAGGATGGATTAATTATATTTTCGAAGGAATTCTTATTGGTGATGCGAATAAAAAACAATCTATACCGAGCGATGGTATAAATTTAATACAACTGCTTTCATCATGTAGATATCGCTTTATTCAGCAATTCGTTTGATAAAAAGTATATATGGTGCGGAAGGAGAGACTCGAACTCTCACGCCGTGAAGCACTGGAACCTAAATCCAGCGTGTCTACCAATTCCACCACTCCCGCGAGTGGGGTGGGCGACGGGGCTCGAACCCGCGACAACCGGAATCACAATCCGGGGCTCTACCAACTGAGCTACGCTCACCACAATAAACTGCAGTTAATTTGAACATTATTTTTGTTGAACTACTTTCTCAACCTTTTCTCATTTGGGCGTCCTAGAGGATTCGAACCAAATGGTGGTCCCAGAAGGATTCGAACCTTCGACCCACGCCTTAGAAGGGCGTTGCTCTATCCAGCTGAGCTATGGAACCTTAGGTAATATTCGAGAAAATGGTCGGTGAGACAGGATTCGAACCTGCGACCCCTTGGACCCAAACCAAGTGCGCTACCAAGCTGCGCTACTCACCGACTTAACTCTTGCTTCTTTCTCTTCAAAGCTAAGAGGAGGCGCATAGTACAGAGTTGATATATGCTCGTCAAATATTTTTTCAAACAAATCTTTTGATTGGTTATTTTTAATCCTAGATGCTCATTTTTTAATTAATTTACTCATAAAACCAACAAATTTATAACTCTATTGCTTCAACAGTGGATGGTCTTTAGGTAACTTATTTTTAAGCCAAACCGCCAGTTTATGTTTCATACTCAACAAATCTTCACTGTCAGCGGGTAATGGTGTTATTAATTTATCATTCGCCAACAAACGGTAAATACACTCTACTTTCTCTTTTGCAGAGTCTGTTGCAGAGAAAGTTTTAAATCCTCTATTTTTGGCATAGGCCTCGCCAACAACTAAGGCTTTTTTCAACAATTGGGTTTCATTTGGAATTTTTTTCATTTACATCTCACGTTTGCTAATTGTTATTATAAGTCCAGCGACCATTCTTTTTAGGCGTAAAACCTAACTGAGTTAAATAATTCTCGTGTTCTAGACTATCTGCCAAAGCAACAATTTGTCCATAACCAAATGACTTCATTAATTGTTGCCCGTGCCCAATACTAAAATGCCCTAACCTACAGTCACGATAGGCAGGTATCACAAAGTCAAAATCCACGATAAAGATGTTCTCACACTCTTCATAACCCGATAGCATTCCCACCACTTCCGTACGTTCCGTTAAAAAATAGTATTTTCTAACGGGTGCTGCTGCCACTTTCATAAAGCGAGGAAACAAACGCTTTATCTCTTGCTGATGATATTCAAGAAAAAAGTCCACATAGTTAGAAGGACGGGACACTTGTAGTATAGAAAACTGGTTCTCTACATTCACTAACACTCGTGTTAAAAAAAATATATTTGTCAGTGCAATAAACCCATTTAACACCACTACCGGATAAGCATTTATGATAATTCCATAAACACAAAAAGAAGAGGCTCCAAATAAGTTATACCAACGTAATTTAATAATCGAGCTTCTAGTTAAAGAAAAAGCAATGACCGCAGAAGCACAGTATCCAAATATTTCTACCCCTGATAATTCCAAAACATATTCCCTCAAGGACAAATCAATTTTGCACGTTATAACATTAACGGTAAGAAATGGCTTAAGAATTATGATTGAATTCAGTCTTTTTAGTACATCCTAATTGCGAGAAACCCTCGCGATATGTGACAATACCATCATTAATTATTTCGCTTTAGGTCATTCATGCCAGCACAGAAAATTGATGGTGTTTTAATTGCCAAACACATAAGACAACACGTAGCTGCACAAGTAGAAGCTATCACTTCATCTGGCCGAAGAGCGCCTGGTTTGGCAGTTGTATTAGTGGGTAGCGATGCCGCCTCACATGTTTACGTTAATAAAAAACGTAAAGCCTGTGAAGAAGTAGGATTTGTTTCCAAATCTTATGACTTGCCTTCAACGACGTCTCAGCAATCACTGCTCGACATAATCGACCAATTAAATGTTGATAATGAAATTGACGGCATACTCGTGCAACTTCCACTGCCTGCAGGATTAAACAAAGAGCAAATATTAGAGCGTATTAATCCGCATAAAGATGTAGATGGTTTTCACCCTTACAACATCGGCAGGCTCGCACAACGTATTCCTGCTTTACGTCCATGCACACCAAAAGGCATTATGACCCTTATAGAGGCCACTAAACGACCTGTAAAGGGCTTAGACGCGGTGATAGTAGGCGCTTCCAATATAGTGGGTCGACCAATGTTTATGGAACTACTTTTAGCGGGTTGTACCGTCACTAGCTGTCACAAATTCACACAAGATCTTGAATCTCATGTTAGACGTGCTGATTTATTGGTAGTGGCGGTTGGCATATCAAACTTTATTCCAGGAGAGTGGATAAAACCCGGTTCAATTGTTATCGATGTGGGTATCAATCGTAATCAAGATGGTAGTTTAGGCGGAGACGTTGAATATGCAGAGGCATCTCAAAGAGCTGGCTGGATAACGCCTGTTCCTGGTGGTGTAGGACCGATGACAGTCGCCAGCCTAATTGAAAATACGTTAGAAGCCTATGTTAAGTATCATTCGTAAATATGAGTAAATCTGTTCAGTTATGCGATGAGGAAGTAGAGAAAGCTGTTAAAAGCTGGATAGAAAAAGTCATTATAGGCCTGAATTTTTGCCCTTTCGCTAAAAAGGAAATGGAACGTAATACTCTACATTATGCCATTTCCTCAACAACTCAAATTAATGATGCGCTGAGTCACTTACTCGAAGAATTGGCATTACTTGACCAACAACAAGACATTCAAACTACATTACTTATTTTTCCACTTGGTTTCGCCGATTTTGACAATTATCTAGATTTACTTGAATTAGCTAACTCCCTCATGGCACAAGGAGGTTATGCCGGTATCTATCAATTAGCCAGCTTTCATCCTGATTACTGCTTTGAAGGAGAGGAACCAGATGACCCAGCTAATTACACTAATCGGTCACCCTACCCTATTTTGCATATACTTAGAGAAAGCAGCATAGAGGCTGTGCTGAAGCGTTATCCTAAACCTGAAAGCATTCCTGAAAATAACATTACCAAGGCAAGGGAGCTCGGCTCCAGCGTATTACAAGCATTGCTAAAATAAGAGCCCCAAAACATATTGAATGCTGCTTAATAAGGCGAGTCACCTTCATCAACAGCTTTAGAGCTTGTATCAATATCGCCTGTTGTGTTGTTTTCTTCTACTAAAAAATCTTCCGTCGTTTTCATTAATTGTTGTGCTGAAAAGTTAGATACCTGGAAATAGCCTTTTTGCCAATACTCTGACGGGTCGCTTACATTAAAATTCACATAATGATTGCCATCTAACTCACTAACCACGACCTGAAATGTTGTCTCATCTGTTGTAGTCACTTCGAGCTGGGTTAATACTTTTAAAGATTGAGTAAACTCATCGTTAGCAGCGAGTACTTGTTCAAATTTAAGATTTGTCAAATTACTAACAATTGAATTAAGAATACTGGCGTATTCCAACTCTTTATCTGTTGGCTTGTTCATTAACTGAAAATCACCGTTAGCAGATCTCGCAATTTGCCAATCTAAGCTATCAACCCGAGAAACCGCATTAATATCCTGTTCTTGATAGGGTAAAATCGGTTGTTTTAACCATGAAAATATATCGATTGGTAAACTAATTGTTTTATCTGTTCGCCAGCTTTGGGCGTCTTTAGGTTTAAGGATATAGTGACCTTCACCAAAAGTGACCTCATTACCCACTAATACCTGCCAACTGTTACCACTGGCTTTAATAGTCACTAACGTTGCCATACTGTCTTGTGTATCTATAGATTGTAAACCCAGACGGATATAGTTTTTAGGCTTACGAGTTTTTGCTTCAACTAATTTTGCTTGCATTAATGTTTCAACTAAATCGGCTAATTTGTCATGAGAAACCGGGTAAACAGATTGCTCAGGTTCAATTGTAGCCAACCAATTTTCAGCTGATTTTTTTGCACTTAACAACACACCTTGTGCATTTGTTATTTCTACACTGTCCACTTGGTTAGCCATTTTTTGCAGATCATCAAACAAAAGTTCAGTTTCAAAAGTATGTGTAGAAGGTGGTTGGCTCAGCCAAACACCTAATCCAACAGCTAATATCGCAATGACAGCCAAGACAGAAACTTGTTTATTCATAAAACAGCTGCCTCTTTTGACTTAGCAGTCGTTGTACGAGGTTTAGTTCTGAAAATGGCTCTTAACAACACAAGAAATAAAATTAGCAACAACGGGGCTAAAGCAATATTGATAAGTTTTAGCCAGTTTCCCAAGCTTTCAATGTCTTTATCAAGTTGATGTCTAACATCACGTAATGATTTACGGATTGTGATTTTCTTTTGCATAAATTCATCAATGGCCAATTGTTGCTCAGGTGTAACAACCAAGGCTCCACCTTCGCCTTGCTGGCTTTGTAATTGAAGTAATTGTTGCTCGGTTTCTTCGAGTTGTTGTTGCAGCACTTGCTCTTGATCGCGAAACTTTTGTTCGGCAATAACAGTCAGTTCATCAACCTTGGTAAACGAACGAGTAAATGTGCCCCTACTTCTAATACTAATAAGCGCATCGCTACCAGCCAAATTTTCTACGGCATTAGTAATAAAATCACCGTTGTTAGCAAAAGGAGTGTAGATAGTTTGACCAAAGAAATTAGACTGCTGAACCCAGAACCGGTCTGCAAGCATGTCGGTGTCACCCACTAAAATAACGTTTAGTTTAGTGGTAGAAGGGATAATATCAGTCACTTCAACACCTTCAGGTAGTTCATCAAAAGCACTACTGGCTTTACCAGAAAGTCTGGCAGCCAAAACATATGCCTGATTATCACTTTGATAAGCTTTTGACAAAGCGTCGGGATCTTGTGTCATTGCATAGGTAGTCACATCAATCACATCAGATTTTTGTGTAGACTGCACTAATGGCAACCAGGATGTTTCAGAGCCTTCACTTTGAGTGAACACACCAAACGACGCTCCGTTTATGACTTCAAGGTTAGAGGTCAGCACATCCTCTCTGTCTAACTGTCCTGTGGTTAACCCTACAAAACCAAAATGCCTAGTCACGCCACCGTCTTGAGTACGGATATCTAATCCCGCCATGGCATCGAGTAAAACGTTTTGACTATCAAACTGCACACCCCATGCACTCAGTAACCTGTCTAGGTTAGAACTATTGCCACCAGCCATTGGTCCAGCCATCATGGCCATTTGATCGGATTCATTGTGTGCATCAAGAAAGGCTAAAACCTTGCCGCCGTTGAGTGCATATTGATCGATAGCAAATAATAATGCGTCACTATATTCTTTGGGATGCACCAACAGCAAAACATCGGTACTTTCTGGCAAACTAATAATGTCACTACCGAGTTGCTCTACCTTGTACAATTGTTCTAATTGGCTCAGGAATGTCCAAGGAGGATCAACTTGCCCGGTCATAGGGTTTTGCCCACCTTTAATAGCAAGATCGGTTACTAAAGTAATATTGACTATTTTGGGCTCACTTAGTTGGTAAATAAGCTTGCTGATTTCATACTCTAAAAAACCTTCTTTTTGTGGGTCAAAAAACGCAATAGTCTTTTGTTCATCCAATGCATTGGTTGCTGCTAGACCCATATAAATAGCTTCGCCAGCTGCACCAATATTGGCAGCTGTCAGACCAAATTGGTCAGCCTGATCTTCTTGCTCTGAAAAAGCTTGAGGATCTATCACCTGCAACTTAAGTTTTCCGTTGGCAAAGGTTTCATACTCAGAAAGTAGACTTTCGACCCGATTAGCATAGTTACGTAAACTGGTCATATTTTTAGATGCTTTGTCCGAAAAGAAAAAGTACAAATTGATAGGTTCATCTATTTCTTTCAATACCTGCTTACTGCCTTCTGATAGTGAGTAAACTTGATTTTCAGTTAGATCTAACCTTGCTGAAGATAACAATTGGTTGTTAACAAACACTAGGGCAAAAAACACCACTACTAATAAAAATAAATTCACAGATGAGGTCAATTTATGTTGCATGACTAATCCGCCTTCTTTTGTTCAATGACAACTAAACCGGCAAACAACCAACAGATAGTCACGAGTAAGAAATACATTAAGTCATTTAACGCAATCACACCTTTAGCCATTGCCTCAAAATGAGTCAGGAAACTAAAGGAGGCTACAACGTCAATAACCACACTTGGTGCCCAGCTTTTAAATGCATCAAGTACAATATTGCTGCCGCTCACCACAAATATAAAACACACAACAATAGACAGAATAAACGCAATAACCTGATTCTTAGTCATGGCCGACATACACATACCGATTGACAAAAAAGCCCCAGCCATTAACCAACTGCCAAAATAAGCTGCGACGATAATGCCATTGTCTGGGTTTCCTAAATAATTAACCGTTAACCAAAGTGGAAAGGTTAATATCAGCGACAAACCTAATACCGCCCATGCCGCGAGGTGTTTAGCTAACATTGCTTGCCAAGTGCTTATTGGCAGTGTCATTAACAATTCAATCGTGCCACTTTTTCGTTCCTCAGACCAACTACGCATGGCGATAGCTGGCACTAGAAAAAGATATAGCCAAGGATGGAAATTAAAAAATGGCAATAAATCGGCTTGACCACGTTCATAAAAACCACCGACAAAAAACGTGAACACACTCGACAAAACTAAAAATATCCCAATAAATACATAGGCAACAGGAGTGGCAAAAAAGCTGGAAAACTCCCGTCTAAATAGAATACTAATATTACTCATTATTCATTGCCCCCTTGAACAATCTCTTGAGTGATCTCTCTAAATACTTGATCTAATCTACCTTGCTCAACAAACAAACTATCAACTGGTAATTTACATCTCTGGGCATGCGCAGTAACCAGATGCAATATTTCTGCGCCTGGTTTAGGAAACAAGGTTACACGTCCAGTTTCTAAGTATTCTTCCATTTCTGCTACACCTTCCAATTCGCCCAACTCAGAAGTATCTGCTCGGTAACTGAAATGCAAAGTGACCGCGCCATAATACTTAGACCTGCGGTTCAAAGCATTGGGCGTGTCATCAAACAAGAGTTTACCTTTGGCTATTATCATCACTCGATTACATACAGCTGTGACTTCTTCCAAAATATGAGTCGAGATAATGACAATTTTGTCTTTAGACAAATTTTTAATCAGTTCACGGACTTGATGTTTTTGATTCGGGTCTAGTCCATCAGTAGGTTCGTCGAGGATCAGTATTTCTGGATCATGGATCAATGCTTGTGCTAAACCTACACGCCGCTTAAACCCTTTGGACAAATTGTCTATAGGTTTATCTAATACTTCCTGAAGTTCGACCTGTTCGACAACTTGCTCAATTCTTGCGGCTTTTTCAGCGCCTTTATAACCTCTGACCTTTGCAATAAAATCCAGAAACTGAAAAGGAGTCATATCACCATATGCTGGTGCCCCTTCTGGCAGATAACCGATTTTCTTTTTTATCTCTAAGGCCGACTGCCCAAGAGACAAGTTATTAATATGAATATCACCACTCGTAGGAAGTAAAAACCCCGTCAACATTTTCATGGTAGTTGACTTACCGGCTCCGTTTGGCCCTAAAAACCCAACCACGTCGCCAGGCTTGATTTCAAAGGAGAGATCATTAACGGCTTGAAAACCATTAAATGACTTAAATAAATTTTTGACTGAGATCATAGGTATCCTTTAATGACCGATATCGAATGCGCAATAGATATGGTGCCAGTCAGGTTATTTTCAATATTTTGCTAGCTGTTTACGAAAAAAAATATGTTTAGATACAATCAAACATAAACAGCTATTTTGGCAAGCTTCAAGCTATTAACTTGGCATCACAAGCAAATTACCTTATTGTCTGGAAATGGAACCAATAAATACATCGTTTTTAACTGCCCCTTTTCAGCGACCTAGCCACTATTCCATATTCAAACGGATAGTGAATTTAATTTTGGTCGTTGTAGGCTGTATTGCCAGTATAAACCTTTGGCTTATTAGCTCTGAACAATCACTCAACTGGCACTCTAAACAAGCAAATCAGTTAGGAGTCAGCTTATCTTCTTTGTCTGGCAATATATTGATAAGTTCGCTTTTAGAAAATGATTCTGAAAAATTAAGTCAACAACTCAACTATATAGCTGCAGATCCGCATGTTGCCGGCGTGTCTTTATTCGATAATAAAGGCAGAATGTTAGCCGACAATAATTCGGCAACATCGGTAATCGCGGCCTATAAATTGAACGCTATATCGCCCTTAGTTTTCGTGCAAAATATCACGTACGAGCAACAAATAATCGGGTACTTAAGTATCATATTGAAAGAAAAAGAAGTGATGGCTTATCATAGCGAATATCAACAGCAGCTAAATCAACAAGTACAAATGTTGATGATACTAGCGGCCATTGCCGGATTACTCATCACACGAGCATTTTATAAAGTCAGGTATAGGCAACTGATCCGTTCATCTAAACAGCAATCAGTTAAAGATTTGCCAGACTAAGCAACACATTTTCTGAGCATGCTTGAAGAATTTCTTGTTTGTTTTCTTTGCGAAGAGCCAAAAGGCTCTCAAAAATTTTTGGTAAATACTCTGGGCTATTTCTTTGTCCTTGCTTACCCATCAATGGCATATCTGGTGCGTCAGTTTCAAGAACCAAACAACTAAGAGGTAATTGAGTAATTGTTTTTCGGGTTTTGTTTGCCCGTGGATAGGTAATACCGCCACCTATACCAATTTTAAAGCCTAAATCGATATAAGTTTGCGCCTCTTGGAGACTCCCAGAAAAAGCATGCACTATGCCGCCTTGGGTAAACTTCGTTGTCTTGAGTATACGTATCAGTTCGTTATGCGAATTTCTATGGTGCAAAATAACAGGCAACATGTGTTCTGAGGCAATCATTAGTTGCTGCTGAAACACTCGTTTCTGCAACTCCCAATCAACTTCGATATATGTATCAAGACCGATCTCACCTACGGCCAGCACTTTACTCTGATATTGCTCTAGAAACTTAGTTAACTTAACTAAATGGGCGGGTTCAAAATGATTCAAAAAATAGGGATGTAATCCTAAAGCAAACCTAAGTTGTGGATGTATCTGGCATAGTTCAATCTGCTTTTGCCACTGATTCGCTTGAGTTCCGGGGAGCACAATAGTCTCAATAGTTAACTTTTTGCAGCGCTCTAAAACTTCATCTCGGTCGTGATCAAAGCAACTAAAATCAAGATGGCAATGGCTATCAATCAACAAGATCCACCTTGGATAGTTAGGGCATCAAACGTTCTGTCTGCCACTGCCCTTGGGGTGATTTAGTATAAACAAAACGGTCATGTAACCGATGTTCTCCCCCTTGCCAAAATTCGATTTTATGGGCAATAATGCGATATCCCCCCCAGAATGATGGCAAAGGCACTTGCCCTTTAGCAAATTTAGCTTTGGCTTCGGTGAATTTTTCCATCAGCAGCTTTTTACTATTAATAGGCCGGCTTTGCGCCGATGCCCAAGCCGCAATCTGACTAGGCTTAGGTCGTGACATAAAATACTTCACCACATCTACTGAACTTAATTGCTGTGCAGTGCCTGAGACTTTGACCTGACGATCCAACATGTGCCATGGAAAGTGCAGAGAGATTTTGCTGTTATGTTTTAAATCCTGAGCTTTTTTACTGCCAGTATTGGTGTAAAAAACAAAACCCGTTTCATCAAAATCTTTTAACAGCACTATACGCTGAGAAGGTTGACCCTCTTTATCAACCGTAGCGACTGTCATTGCAGTTGGATCAGCTAATTCAGCATCAACTGCATTTTGCAGCCAACGCTCAAAAAGCGCAAAAGGTTCCGGCGTCAAATCATCAACATCTAACCCAGCTTGAGTATAGTCTCGACGGATATCGCTGATTGAACGCATGTTTACCTCTTATTTATTAAGAATGAGCCTTATACCATATATGGACCCTCTCCAATTGCAAGACACCAATTTGACTGATTAACAACACTCATTGCTGCCATATATTCGGCTTTTAATAAGAGTATCAGTACTCTATAGCCCTGATGGTTATTCG
>Ga0105350_10000047_pt1 | contig 68726 bp, 66 predicted proteins | sample EN1Hudsemesocosm_FD_83506 | JGI IMG/M metagenome (GOLD analysis project Ga0105350, IMG submission 83506) | Methane-oxidizing microbial communities from mesocosms in the Hudson Canyon - EN1E Hudson Canyon | ecosystem: Environmental > Aquatic > Marine > Cold seeps | place: Hudson Canyon... | reverse complement strand
GGCTGTTAGGTAATCAATATCCTGCAAACCCGGAATAGGTGGCACAAATGCACTGGCACCTGTAGCAATGACAATATTTTTAGTGGTGAGTGATTGCACCCCATCTGCAGTTTGAATATCAACTTGCCATGGTGAGACAATAGTTGCGCTACCAGTTACTACTTTTACTCCAAGGGACTCATAACGTTCGATAGAATCGTGAGGCTCTATTGTTTTGATCACGCTGTGTACTTGACTCATTACCGCTTTAAAATCTACTTCTGGCGCTTGGTAAGTCACACCAGCATTGGCAGATACTTTATGGGTATGAGCTAATTTACTGGCATGTAATAGACTTTTTGAAGGCACACAACCGGTATTGAGGCAGTCGCCACCCATTTTGTGTTTTTCTACTAAGGTTACCGATGCCTTTACTGCTGCTGCGATATAAGCGGTTACCAATCCTGCAGAACCGGCACCAATCACCACCATATTACGGTCAAAGGTTTTTGGTTTCTTCCAGCCTTTGTAAACCCGTTTTTGTTTGATGAAATTTAAAATCAATTTGGCAATAATGGGGAAAATGCCTAATAAAACAAAAGATAAAATCAATTCTTTGGAAGCGATATCAGAAACCGCCTCAATCTCGGCTAATTGCGTACCAGCATTAACATAAACCGCAGTACCAATAAGCATGCCCACTTGGCTAACAAGATAATAGGTGACCGTTTTGATACTGGTCACACCCATCACTAAGTTGATAACAAAAAAGGGGAAAATAGGCACTAAGCGCAAACTTAATAGATAGAAAGGTCCGTCTTTTTCAACACCTTTATCGATTGCTTTGATACGCTCTGAAAAAGTCGATTTAACCCAATCTCTAAGTAGAAATCGTGACACCAAAAATGCCAGTGTAGCGCCGATAGTAGAAGCAAAAGACGCTAATAGTAATCCAAAACCTAAACCAAATAAGGCACCCGCGCCTAAGGTTAAAATAATCGCCCCTGGCAAACTAAGCGCTGTAGCGGTCACGTAAATTACAAAATAAATAATGAATGCCTGCAACCAATTTGACTGAATGTATTCAGCCAAATCTTGTTGATGCGCCTTTAAACTCTCGAGAGTTAGATACTGGCCTATATCAAAAATAAAAAAAGCAGCAATCATCATGGCAATAGTGACGAGCAGTATGCCTCGTTTAAGATTCATTTGGTTTTATCCTTTGGTTGGAAACATTGATTGCACACGTGGACATGTCAATGTTGTAGATTTAGTCATTTATGCCGTAATTGAACACGATAAGACCCAAGCTTCACCAGTTTTATTTCGTGATAGTCCCAGCAAAAACTAATGAATAGCGTTTTTTGTCTGAAATAATGACGGTTTTAACAACCCCCTTTCCATCCATTGATTAAGCGCCAACGCGATGCTACGCACGTCATACAAAGCGTTGTGAATATGCCCATGCAGATCTAAACCTAAATGACTGGCCAATTCACCACTGCATAAATGCGCGCCATCAATTTTTGCCTCACGGGCTATGCCATGTAAATTATAAAAATCAGCCGAAAAATCAGGCATCTGAATTCCATTAAGTAAACAATTATCAATCAATACACGTTTGTCATTACCCCAAGAATAACAAGGTAATGTACCTTGCGAACAAAAGGAATAAAGTTGCAACAAAGCGGCTTGATAATCGACGCCCATATCCTCTAAAACATGCTGTTCTATACCTGTTAGTTGAATAATATAATCACTTAAAATTGGATTGATGACCGGTTTCACTAAGGTATTAAAACTAGAAATAACTTGTGCACCATTTGGATTTAAATCGACTTTCACTGCGGCAATTTGAATAATCTCTCTATGTTCCCAATCAAGAGACCAATTACGTTGTGTCGATCCTTCCCAAGCAGTGAATTCGGTGTCAAAGATAATAATTTGCATAACCCAATAATGCCGAATGACAGCTTAAAGTCAAACCAGAGGCTATTTTCGGGGTGATTAAAATCGCTAAAAAGGAACTAACACTTGACCAGTGTGCCTAGCTTGCTTATAAATGACATCCATTAAGCAAGCAAAGTGCGTTGAATGTCAGTAAAACACCCCATAATCGCTATCACTGGTTCGTCTGGTGCAGGTACAACGATGACCACCAATGCCATACGACATATTTTTCGTAACTTGTCGGTCAATGCGGCTGTAGTGGCAGGGGATAGCTTCCATAGATTCACCCGTCCAGAAATGGAAGTTGAGATCCGCAAAGCACAAGAACAAGGTAGACACATCAGTTATTTTGGGCCCAAAGCGAATGACTTTGAAATGCTTGAATCTTTGTTTACTGAATATGCTGGATCCGGAATGGGCAAACACCGTCAATATCTGCATACTTTTGACGAAGCCGTACCTTTTAATCAAATGCCCGGCACTTTCACGCCATGGCAAGACTTGCCTGAAAACACAGACGTACTATTTTATGAAGGATTACATGGCGGTGTAGCCAACGACGATGTTGACGTAGCCAAACACGTAGACTTGTTGGTCGGCATGGTACCGATAGTTAACTTGGAGTGGATCCAAAAAATTGTCCGAGATACCACAGACAGAGGCCATTCTCGCGAAGCTGTAATGAGTAGCATAGTACGTAGCCTAGACGACTATTTTAAATACATCACACCACAATTTTCACGTACCCATGTTAACTTTCAACGGGTACCCACAGTTGATACCTCTAATCCCTTCAGTGCCAGAGAGATTCCCAGCCAAGACGAAAGTTTTGTTGTGGTACGTTTTCGCCGTGAGATGAAAAATGTGGATTACCCTTATCTACTCAAAATGATTGATGGATCCTTTATGTCACGCATCAATACAATAGTGGTGCCTGGTGGCAAGATGGGTTTGGCCATGGAACTTATCCTAATGCCACTTTTAGAAGAGTTGTTGGATAAAAAACGTCGAGCAGGTTTTCAAATGGATTGGGTGAGTGAAAAATAAACAGCTCTTATGAAAACTGAACAAAAGCTTTCTCTTAAAATTCGAATTTTGATTGGTATTATCGCAATACCATCACTGATTCTAGCGGCCATGATTGTCTCTATGCTGATTAAACAAACAGCGGGTGAAATCAATTTTTTCGAAGTCATTTATTCATTGGTGGGGATTTTCGCTATGTATGTGGCTTTAACAGGTAAAAAATTCTTTTAACACCCATCCTACTCCCGACGTTTAAGCCAATGTCAAACTTTGTAACAATCCATCCTGCTTTGAAATAAACGCAACCTTTTGAATTAACAGTCTTTCACATATAGTGTGTGTAATTATGTAACACATTTTGGAGTAGGTCATGGGGCAGGAAACAACAAAGATATTAGTTGTAGATGACGATATGCGTTTACGCAGCCTGTTAGAACGCTACTTGGTTGAACAAGGTTTTCAAGTCAGAGCTGCCGGCAATTCTGAACAAATGGACAGATTGTTAGAACGTGAAAACTTTCACCTTATGGTGCTTGATTTGATGTTACCGGGTGAAGATGGCCTGACTATTTGCCGTCGCCTACGCCAAAAAGAAAACGAAATCCCCATTATAATGCTAACCGCTAAAGGTGATGAAGTTGACCGCATTATTGGTTTAGAAATGGGCGCAGATGATTATCTTCCCAAACCATTTAACCCCAGAGAATTACTCGCTAGAATCAAGGCAGTACTGCGCCGTAAAACAATAGAAGCACCAGGCGCCCCCTCTTTTGAAGAGCAAATAATTGAATTTGGTAAGTACTCACTTAACCTAGGCACAAGAGAAATGAGTGTTGACGGTCAAGCTATGACACTAACTAGTGGTGAATTCGCGGTGCTAAAATCTTTAGTCACTCATCCTAGAGAACCCCTATCTCGTGACAAACTGATGAACTTAGCACGAGGGCGAGATTATAGTGCGCTAGAACGAAGTATCGATGTACAAGTATCACGTTTACGCCGCATGCTTGAAGAAGATCCTGCAAATCCGCGTTATATACAAACGGTTTGGGGTTTGGGTTATGTGTTTGTGCCCGATGGTGAAAGCAACCCAGCGTAACCTTAAGTGAAATTTCTACCCAAAAGTGCCTTTGGCCAAACCGTTTTGTTGATTGGTATTTTACTGTTTATCAACCAAGTCGTGTCTTTGGTCTCGGTGACTTTTTATTTTGTTAGCCCTAATGTGCAACAAATCAATAATTTGCTGGCCACACAAATTAAACTGGCTTTTGTTGAAGACATTGACAGTCAAACACCTGAACTCGATTCAAGGTTTTACCAAGCGACTGGCATGCTGGTGTACACCCAATCTGATGCGATTAAACATGGTTTAGAACAAGCCACTCCCTACCAATCTTGGTCACGGCAAATGTCAGACAGTTTAGGGGGGCCAGCACAAGTCAGAATCACCCATGGCGAACCTTATTTATATTGGATCAACCCACCACAGAACCCTAATATTTGGATCACCATTCCCATGGTGGGGTTAGGACAAGGTGACGGCTCACCACATTTGGTTTATCTATTAATGATTGGGATCCTAAGTGTGGGCGGTAGTTTGATTTTTGTGCGGCGCTTGAACAGGCCTTTAAAAGCATTGCAAGATGCAGCTTTACTGGTAGGCCGAGGGCAAGTGCCAAAACCGTTGAGTGAAGAAGGCTCTACTGAATTAATCGCGGTAACCCATGCTTTTAATCAAATGTCGAAAGGCATCAAACAACTTGAAGATGATAGGGCTTTATTGACTGCTGGTATATCACACGATTTACGTACGCCTCTTACCCGCATCAGACTAGCGTCAGAAATGTTACCTGAATCACAAGACTGGGTAAAAGAAGGCATAGTCCACGATATTGAAGATATGAACGAAATCATTGACCAATTTATCGATTATGTGCGCCAAGACCAACAAGAATGTATGGAAGAAAGTAATTTAAATGATTTAATAAGAGACGCCGCACAAGCCAGAAATATAGAAGAAAACCATATCATCACCTTGGATTTGGATCCGCTTCCCAAAACACTGATTAGACGTGTGGCTTTAAAAAGAGTACTAGATAACTTAATCGAAAACGCCTTTCGTTATGGCAGCGACAATATCGAAATCACTTCTCGGCACAATAAAAAAGACAAGCAGTTATGTTTCGCTATTCGCGACTTTGGCCCCGGTATTCCAGAGGATCAAATACAGAACCTTTTTGAACCCTTCACTCAAGGAGACAAAGCTAGAGGTAGTTTAGGTTCAGGACTAGGTTTAGCTATAATAAAACGTATAGTCGATATGCACTCAGGAAAAGTTACGTTGCAAAATCACCCGCAAGGGGGCTTAATTGCCGCAGTGTCTATTGGTTACCAGGTAATGGGTTAGGATATGTTGACCCAATAGTTTTCCATTTTTAAAGGATTGATACAATGAGTAAGCTATTTAAACTAACGGCATTAACAATGACCTGCTTAGTGTTGTCGAATATAACTTTTGCCAAAAAAGTTTATGAAAAACAAGGCCCTCCTCGTGAACTGACTCTCGAACAAGCCTCAACTGCTAAAGCCAATTATCAAAAGTATTGTGTTTTATGTCACGGGGAAAACCGCGAAGGACACAAAAATGATCACGCACCATCTCTACGTGCTAAAAGTTTATTTGAATCCGGTGTACCACACTCAGTATTACGCCCTATTTCCTATGGCCGAGAAGGCACAGCCATGGGAGGTTACTTAGATGAAATGGGTGGCCCCATGTCACTTGATGAAGTATGGGACTTAACTTATTGGTTATTTTGGCAGTCTGGTGCACAGCGAGTAAAACTAACTGAAAACCCAGTAGACGGCGATATCGTTAGAGGAGCAGAGGTATATCAAGAAAACTGCGCTTCGTGTCACGGAGTAAATGGTGAAGGTGTTAATGCACCCGCTTTAGGCAATCAGTCGGCGTTAGCCCACAACAAAGATGAATTTATTCGTTATGCAATTGAGCATGGGCGCCAAGATACCCCTATGTTAGCTTTTAATGAGAAACTAACCGCAGCCGACATCGACAATGTCACCGCATTTATCCGCAGTCGAGCGAGTGGATGGAAGGCTGAAAAAATAGTATTGAGCGAACTCCCTACGCCAGACCAATACGTAATCAACCCAGAAAATGACGATCCTAATTTCACTTTAGACCAAGGTATGTATGTCTCTTCTAAAGATTTGTACCAAGCCATACAAGATAAAAAGAAAATGATATTACTGGATACTCGCGTCGCTTCAGTTTGGCAGAGAGCCCATATTAAAGGCGCGATACCGTTTCCTTATTACACTGAGCTAGAAGGCCACTCAACAGACTTACCCAAAGACGTGCAAATTGTGGGTTATTGTTCCTGTCCAAGAGCGGCTACAGAACACGTAATAAATCAGCTTAGAGAGCTGGGTTACAGTAAAACTGCCGTCTTATATGAAGGAATTTTTGGTTGGATGAACTTAGGTTACCCAGTCATGCGAGCTGAAGGCATAGTTGATGATGCAGAAGAGCCACAACACTGAAAATAAACTCATCGACGGTTTAAGATTCGGCATTCTCTTTCTGAGCAAAGAAATGATCAAAGTTATGCTGTAACTTTTCGAAGTATTGGCCCACGTGTAAGCCGTCAACGAGTGCATGGTGGACCTCTACGGATACAGGCATCGCTATTTCATTGTGGTTCTTTTTGTATTTCCCCATCACTATTCTAGGTACTGAGTCATGTTCGTCTTGTTTTTGAGCATGAGAAAAACTGGTGAAATGTAGCCAAGGTAAAACCGAACAGAAAATTTTATTGTCTAGGTTATTTTATGACGTTAAAGACTTATAACCGTTCTTTATTTTATCTAATTGTTGAACCGCCCGCTGATAAAATAAATCAAAGTTACTCATCCCGCCAAACTCGCAAAAACTAAAACTCTCATCAGTGTTTAACACAGTACAACTTATTTCCAATGCATCATGAATGTCGACTTCGCCATTGTTAATGCGCAACCTAAATGATTCTATTTGATTTGCGGTGTATCCGAGAAGAAACAGAGAACAGATAAAGAAAGATAGCTGATTTTGTTTACAATAATTTAGAGTTTTAGTGATATCTATCGTTGCACACACATTGAAAAATGGTTGTTTAAACGTGGAATAAAATTCAAAATGTTCTTTTCTATTCCAGGTGCTGAGGTCAATTTTCATCATATGATTCAATGCTGTATTGGTATGACAAACATCTTAACCTGTTTGAGATTGCTCTCCACATAAGTTACTTAATAATATTTAATTCAGGCAATTTGAAATCGTTTGTGTTTGTACTCAATTGACTTCCTTAGTTCATTACGACTCGATTTCTTCCGTCTTTTTTACCTTGATATAAAGCTTTATCAGCTAAATCCACACAATGTTCAATAGAGGAGAGTTGATCAGCATTAAGTGTACAAATACCTATAGTGGCGGTAACTTTTAATTCAATGTTATTGTTTAAACTGATTGTTGCGCGTTCAATACTAGTGCGAATATTATTTGCAATGTCATTAGCTTTTTGTGGGTCGATATCTTTTATCACCACAATAAACTCTTCACCACCAAACCGCCCTGCCAAATCACTGGCATTACGTACATTATGCTTTATCAATTGCGCAACCTGTTTTAAACACAGATCTCCAGCCAAATGACCATGTGAGTCATTGATAGTTTTAAAGTGGTCGAGGTCTATCATCATCACCGACAAACGCTTATTTTCAATTTTGGCTTGGTCGATCGAAGTTTGTAAAAAGTCCATCACAGAACGGCGGTTTTTAAGGCCGGTTAACAAGTCAGTCTCGGCTTGCTCACTAATTTTGTTACCTAAAGCACCATAAATCCGATTAAATTCAACACCTAATTTAGTACTCATTAAGGCTGCTAGGCATAACCATAAAGCTCTGGAAGCGGTTTTATTCTGAGGCACATTTTCATAAGTAAAATCTGTAAAAAAATGGGCGCCTAAGTACAGACCTATCACCACAATGATCACCATAAACCCAGTCAGCCAGGTATATTTAGCGTTACTGACCAAGGCAATAAAAATAGGAATAATAGGAAGAATAGGAAGAATAGGAAGAATATAAGAAAATTGACTATTCACTCCGCCAGAAACAAACGCAATAGGAGTTAATACCAACATACCTACACAGGCAAATAACATGGGATACCATGATTTAGGTTTGGTGTATTTTATATAAAAATATACGCTCCCCATCACCAGTGAATTGAATATCCCGATATAAGTAAATAAGATATCTTGCTCAATCATCATGGGCCTAATGATGGTGGCCACTGACGTCATGAAAAACATTAAAAAGGCTGCTTTTAATGTTATCTCATGCCTGATTTTTTCAATAAATACTCAACTTTCCTTACTCATATCTGAGCCTGGCTAATCGTTATTATCAAAAATTCCTGAACAGCTCTATGACTAACTCTGCCCAACCGGAATATTAAAGGTGCCCGCATGAATACTCTCTATATCAATCGCATCAAAGCTATATTCAGTATGGCAGTATTGGCAATTCATTTTAATGTCACCGTCTTTGGCAACAATGTCCAACAATTCCTCTTTGCTTAATCCAGAAAGTGCCGTTGCGCTGCGCTCTTTGCTGCAATTACATTTAAATACCACTTTATTAGCCGGATATAATTCAAGATCATCTTGATGATACAAACGATGCAGAATTTCTTCCGCGGGTAGCTCGAATAATTCTTCATCTTTGATGGTATCGGTTAACGTACTCAGGTGATCAAAGTCAGTGTCGGCTTTATTAGTTGTTTGACTACTGGTGGGTAAAACTTGCAAAAACATGCCGCAGGCTTTGCCTTTATTATTCTTCATTTGAGTGCGTAAAATCACCTTAGTGGCTAATTGCTCTGATTGTTCGAAGTACCCTTCGATACATTCAGCCAAGGTAGGTTTATCCAGTGCCACCATACCTTGATAACGTTCACCTTGTTCTGGAGTAATGGTAATTACCAACACCCCTTTTTTCACCAACTCACTGAACTCTTTTGGCAATTCTTCAAGTGTTTCATCCCACCTAGCCACGCCTCGTAATTCTTGTTTATGCGTGCCGTTGATTACAGCATAACTAAGGGCACCCTCTCCTTGGATTTGAATGGCTATATCACCTTCAAACTTTAGCGTAGCGGTCAACATGCTAGTGGCTGCCATCAATTCCCCTAAAAGCGTTTGAATAACCTTTGGATAATGATACGAGTCCAAAATAGCTTGATAACTGGCCTCTAAACGCACCATCTCACCTCGGACGTTGGCTTTGTTAAATATATATCGATGAAGTTGGTCAAATGCCATGTGGGTTACCTTAAAATTACTGTTGCTTAAATTGAATGATTTGACGGCGCTGTTTTTTATCGGGGCGATGGTCGGGTTTAGGACTATGGAAAGCGCTTAGTTTACGTGCTTCTATGTTACTTGCACGTACCGCCTCACTTTCTTGGGTTTCTTCATACATTAATTGCGCAAGGGGTGCGCCAAGTCGTTGATCTTTTACTTGCAGCACTATTACGTTTTTAAGGTCAAAACCTTGGGGAACTTTTATACTAGCGCCCAACTCTACTATTTTACCGGGTTTACTGCGCTGTCCATTATATTGTACTTTGCCAGATTGCACCGCATCTCTGGCTATGGAGCGTGTTTTGTAAAAACGAGCAGCCCAAAGCCACTTATCTAAGCGAACGCTTTTGCTTTCTTCGAGATTTTTTTGCATAGGCTAGACTCTTTAAATTTGTGCTTTTTTTGTAACGAAGGTGGATTAAAGTTGTAGCACCTGTTCCTACTGGTTATCATGAACAAGTTACGTTTTTTAAACATCCCACCGAGAGACAATGACAGTCGTTAATCATACCGCTAATCAATTATGGCTCCAAATAGTCAAAAACCAACAAAAAATAAATATGTTGGTGGTGGTGCTATTGGCAATTTTTCTGCTTTCTTATGCAGCAGAATTAACTTGGCGATTATTACCTCAACCCTCAGACAACGGCAAAATAGCAAATGTTTCGACTGGGCAATCAGTTGCTCAAAAGAATTCGAATAACAAACTAAATTTAGCAGACATCAAACGGCTTAATTTATTTGGCGATTATAATGCCGAACCAGTGGCAGAGAAAGTAGTAACAGATGCGCCCGTTACTAGACTTAATTTGACCTTAACAGGTGTTGTCGCTAGCTCAACAAAAGACCAAGGAGCAGCGATAATTGAAAACCGTAACCAACAACAAACTTATGGTATAGGTGAAAAAATTGAAGGCACTAACGCATCGTTAAAAGAAGTGTATGCCGACAGGGTAATTATTAAAAATGGCCCGACTAATGAAACATTGATGTTAGATGGTGTGGAATATAATAAAAACACCAAGCAACCACGTCAGGCTCCAACCACGCGTTCACAAGTCAGTGTCCGAGGTCCAGAACGCCGAACGTTATCTAAAGACGCCATTCAAGCCAGTAGAGAATTACAAAACCAACCCGCGAGTTTTATAGATTACATTGCAGTCTCACCCCATCGCCCTGATGGCGAATTGGCAGGATATCGTGTCAGTCCGGGTAAAAAGCCAGCGTTGTTTAAAGCTGCAGGCCTAAAATCAGGTGATGTTATTACCGATATAAATGGCTTAGATTTAACTGATATGCAACAAGCTTTGGAAGCAATGAACATGCTTAAAGAACTTCAATCTTTGCAAATGTCAGTACAGCGCGAAGATGAACTTATTACTATTTACCTTGATCTACCCGATGGGGAAGAGGAACCAGAAACATGAAGTGTATGTCACGCAATCGCGCCAATGTATTTAAAGGATTACTCTTAGTTATTGGCAGTGCGTTTTTTGCTGTTTCAAGCCTAGTGGCCGCAGCGGATTATTCCCCGAATTTTAAAAATACTGAAATCAGTGAATTTATCAATATAGTGGGTAAAAACCTGAAAAAAACCATCATTGTTGATCCGAATGTGCGCGGTAAAATTACCGTTCGTAGTTATGATTTGTTAAATGAACAGCAGTACTACCAATTTTTCCTAAATGTACTTCAAGTGTATGGCTATTCCGCAGTGACAATGTCCAGTGGTGTAATCAAAGTTATTCGTTCTAAAGATGCCAAAGCGTCGAACATACCTGTAGTCGAAGGTAGCCCATTTGATGGTGACGAGATGATCACTCGCGTTATGCCAGTATATAACGTACCAGTTCGCGAGCTTGCCCCTTTGTTACGCCAGCTTAACGACACTGCTGGCGGTGGTAATGTAGTCAGTCACGATGCCTCAAACGTCATGATGCTCACCGGCCGCGCTGCCGTGGTTAATCGTTTAGTTGAAATAATTGAACGAGTAGACAAAGCAGGTGACGAAGAAGTCGAAATTATTAAATTGAAATATGCCTCAGCCACAGAACTAGTGCGTATTATCGACAGCATTAATAAATCTCAAGGCAAAGCCAATACAGCAGGTAAATCAGCGCCAAGGGTAGTGGCTGATGATAGAACCAACAGCATTATCGTCAGTGGTGATATAAAAGCCCGTAAACGCCTAATTAATTTAATTGAGCGCATGGATTCTGAACTAGAAACCAGTGGTAATACGCGAGTCATCTTTTTGAATTACGCTAAATCAGAAGATTTAGTCAAAGTACTACAAGGTGTCAGCGCCAGTATTCAAGCAGAAGAAAAGGGCTCAACTAAGGGGCGTCAGACCACCAGTCGTGATGTCAGCATTGATTCACATGAAGATTCAAACGCATTAGTAATAACAGCTGAACCAGATATGATGCGTTCACTTGAAGAAGTCATTCGTCAGTTAGATGTACGCCGTGCTCAAGTGCAAGTTGAAGCGATTATTGTTGAAGTATTTGAAGGCGACGGCACCACATTAGGTGTGCAATGGGCTAACGAAAAAGGTGGCGGTACACAATTTAACAATGGTGTAGTGGGTATTGGGTCCCTTGCTGTGGCGGTTGATCAAGCACAAGACAAAGTTATTGTAGATTCCATAACCACAACGTCTAACGGTGATACGGTAGTTGTACCCACGGAAAAAACGCAGCTCGGTGATTTAACCTCTTTAGCCTCCTTACTTGGTGGCGTAAACGGATTTCTACTTGGTGGCGTCTCAGGCGGTTGGGGTGCAGTATTACAAGCTGTGAGTACAGACACTAATTCAAACATTCTAGCTACCCCACACTTAACAACTATGGATAACGAAGAAGCGTTTTTTATAGTCGGTCAAGAAGTGCCTATTATTACCGGTTCAACAACGGGTTCTAGTAATTCAAACCCTTTTCAGTCTGTAGAGCGTCAAGAAGTAGGAATAAAACTTAAAGTCACCCCACAGATTAATGAAGGCGATGCAGTGCAGTTATTAATTGAACAGGAAGTGTCTAGCGTCAGCGGCGCTACTTCAGTTGATATCCTTATCAATAAACGTGAAATTAAAACCTCGGTTATAGTAGATGACGGTGGCACGATAGTGCTTGGTGGGTTAATCGATGAAGATGTACAAGAAAGTGTTTCTAAGGTCCCATTATTAGGCGACATACCTCTTCTTGGTCACTTGTTTAAGTCGACATCTACCAGTGTGCGCAAACGTAACTTAATGGTATTTATTCGTCCCACCATAATACGTGATGGTGTGACTATGAATGAGATTAGTCACAAGAAATATCAGTACATTCGTGCTCAGCAGTTAGATCGTCAGTCGCAAGGCATTCCGTTAATGCCAAATACTGATGGCCCAACTCTTCCAGAATGGGATGATAGGCTCAGCTTACCGCCGTCATTTGAAGATTATCTTCTTAATAAAGACCAAGAAAAGGATAACGACTAGTTATGCCAGCCGCCCATCTAAGCGCAGCGGAAGCCGAAGAGCAGGCATTGTTGGAGTCCGGCACCGATCTAGATACGCCGATTGACGAGCCCGAGCACAAACAATTGGCGTTTAGTTTTGCTAAGCGTCATCAGGTATTACTTGATACCGGCGAAAACCCGGCTATTTTGTACCATACCCAAGATACTGAATTTCAGGTTTTTGCTGAAGTCAGGCGTTTTTTAGGTGCAGAATTTCGCCTTAAGGAAATCGAACTTGATAAGTTTGAATCCATTTTAACGAATGCTTTCCAGCGAGATTCATCAGCCGCAAAACAATTAATGGAAGACATAGGCAACGAAAGTGATTTGTTTAGTCTTGCCGAAGAATTACCCGATACCGAAGATTTGTTAGAAAGTGAAGATGACGCACCTATAATCAAACTTATTAACGCAATGCTGGGCGAAGCCATCAAAGAAGGCGCTTCAGACATTCATATCGAAACCTTTGAGACCCAACTTTTAGTACGTTTTAGAGTCGATGGTGTATTACGAGAGATTTTACGTCCGAATCGCAAAATGGCCTCGATGTTGGTCTCCCGAATTAAAGTCATGTCGAAAATGGATATTGCCGAAAAGCGTGTTCCGCAAGATGGTCGTATTACCTTACGTATTGCAGGCAGAGCGGTTGATGTGCGTGTATCTACTATGCCGTCTAGCCATGGTGAACGAGTGGTTTTACGTTTGCTCGACAAAAACAACGTACGCCTAAACTTAAAAGATTTGGGTATGACCCAGACCAACCGTGATTTCTTTTCTAGCTTAGTACGTAAACCCCACGGCATTATTTTGGTCACAGGTCCTACGGGTTCTGGTAAATCGACCACCTTGTATGCAGGATTAAGTGAAATTAATTCTAAAGACCGAAATATCCTAACGGTTGAAGACCCCATAGAGTTCGATTTACAAGGCATTGGTCAAACCCAAGTAAATGCAAAAGTGGATATGACCTTTGCTCGCGGATTAAGAGCCATATTGCGTCAAGATCCTGATGTAGTGATGGTAGGTGAAATTCGCGACTTAGAGACTGCACAAATCAGTGTACAGGCCAGTTTAACTGGTCACTTGGTTATGTCGACTTTGCATACCAACACCGCTGCCGGCGCAATAACACGTTTGGAAGATATGGGTATTGAACCCTTCTTATTATCTTCTAGTTTGTTGGCGGTTTTATCCCAACGTCTAGTACGTACCTTATGCCCAGATTGTAAAACCCCACATATTCCCAATGAGCAAGAGTGTGAAATTTTAGGTATAAAATTAGCGGATGCCTCTAATCATGCCATTCATTCACCTAAAGGCTGCGCAGCGTGTAATCAAACTGGTTACCGTGGCAGAACCGGTATTCACGAATTATTAGTGGTAGACGAAGGTATACGAGAACTGATCCATAATGGGCATGGTGAGCAAGCCATAGAAAAACATATTCGACAAACTACGCCGAGTATTCGTGATGATGGTTGTGGCAAAGTATTGTTAGGTTTTACCTCACTTGAAGAAGTGCTGCGAGTCACAAGGGAAGATTAAATGGCTGCTTATGCATATCAAGCCATGGATAAAGGTGGCAAAACCAAAAATGGTGTTTTAGAAGGCGATAACCCAAGACAAATACGTCAGCAATTGCGTGAGAAAGGTTTAATACCCATGCAAGTTGACCAAGTGGCTGAGAAAGAGCGCAAGTCACAAGCGGGGTTTAGCTTATTTAAAAACACCATATCTGCAGCCGATTTATCGCTACTTACCCGCCAACTATCCACCTTAGTTGAAGCGTCTTTACCTATTGAAGAGGCTTTGCTAGCGGTTGCCGAACAATGTGAAAAGCCTCGTCAAAAAAATATGATGATGGCGGTACGCAGTAAAGTTGTTGAAGGCCATACCTTGGCTGATGCTATGGCAGAATTTCCCCACGTCTTTGATGATTTATTTCGGGCGATGGTTGCCGCAGGTGAAAAGTCTGGGCATCTTGATACCGTACTTAATCGATTGGCTGATTACACCGAAAAACGCCAACAAACCAAAAGCCAAATAACTCAGGCCATGGTGTACCCAAGCATCATGATGTTTTTTGCCTTTGCTATCGTTTTATTGCTGTTAACAGTAGTAGTGCCGAAAATTGTCGGACAGTTTCAAAATATGGGGCAAGACTTGCCTACCATTACCCAAATATTGATTGATGTGAGTGAGTTTTTACAAGCTTATGGTTTAGCGCTGGGCATAGTGCTGGTGATATTAATCGTCATAGTCAATCGAGTGTTACAGCAACCTGTGATGAAAAAACGCTATCACAAGTTTATTCTGGGTTTACCCTTTATTGGCAAATTATCAAAAGGCTTAAACACCGCTAGGTTTGCTCGTACATTAAGCATTTTAACGTCAAGCGCTGTGCCACTGTTAGAAAGTATGCGCATTGCCAGTGAAGTACTTGAGAACTTACAGATAAGAGCGGCGGTCAATACCGCTGCTGGGTTTGTTAAAGAAGGTTCAAGCTTAAGAGCCTCACTTGAACAAACCAAAATGTTTCCGCCCATGATGATGCATATGATTGCATCGGGTGAACGCAGTGGTGAGTTACAACAAATGCTCGGGCGCGCGGCAGATAATCAAGACAGACAATTTGAATCTTTGGTCGGTGTATCACTCAAAGTATTCGAACCTATATTAATCGTAACAATGGCAACCGTTGTACTGTTTATTGTACTGGCGATCTTGCAACCTATTATGGCTTTAAACTCTATGGTGAATATCTAATGAAACAACTTGATTCTTTAAACAAGTACAAACGAAAAAACAAAGGCTTTACCCTAATTGAAGTCATGGTGGTATTGCTGATTATCGGCATCATGGCGGGCATGATCGCGCCGCAAATATTGGGCAACCAAGAAGAAGCGCAAATTAAAACTGCTGCTATTGATATTCAAAGTTTAGAAAATGCGTTAACCCAGTATAAGTTGAGCAACAATGTGTTTCCTACTACTGAGCAAGGATTAGAGGCCTTAGTCAGCGAACCTACCGTTGACCCTATCCCTCGCAATTACAGGGCAAACGGTTATATAACCCGCCTGCCTAATGACCCTTGGAACAATCCTTACCAATTACTTAGCCCCGGTGAGCTTGGCCAAATCGACATTTTTTCTAATGGCCCTGATGGCGAACCTGGTACTGAAGACGACATTGGGAATTGGAATCTAAACGACTACTTAAATTAGATAAATTGAACAACCACTAAAATGACAACTCGCCGCATTTCTTTTGCTAAATATACTGGCTTCACCCTAATTGAAGTGATGCTGGTGCTGCTTATCATGGGATTAGCAATGGGGGCTGTGGTACTCAGTTATTCTGGCGAAAACGGTAAAGATTTACTCAAAAAACAGACTCAACGTTTGCAAGTTGTATTCAATATGGCATCAGACTACGCAGTGCTAAACCAAAGACAATTGGGTTTGCGGGTCGAGGATGAAAACAACAGCTACTATTTTATGTACCTCGATGAAGAACAAGAATGGCAAAAGCTTGAACTCGATACCACTTTTGCTGAGCATCAACTACCCGAGTTATTCAGTTTGAAATTATCTTTAACCGACTTACCTTGGGAAACCGAAGAAAGCCTGTTTAGTAGCGGTGTATTTGATGAAGACCTGTCGGTATCCAGTGACGGGGTAGAAATCGGTAATGAAGAAGAAAAAAAACTCGACCCGCCACAAGTGTTTATTTTTTCTAGTGGCGAAATCACCCCCTTTTCAATCACCTTGGCCTATGAACCAGAATTCAGTAATGAGTTACCAGCCTATTATCGCATTGATGGCCAAGACAGTACGCCTTTAACCAGCGAAGGGCCGTTAGATGCGCCCAACTAAGCCTACAAAGCAAGGTAAATTCATAACGGGAATGACACTGCTGGAAGTCCTGATTGCATTGTTCATTTTTGCGCTAACCGGCACAGCCATTATGAAGGCAGCTAGCGATCATCTAACCGGGGTTGGACAAATTGAAGATATTACCTTTGCCACTTGGGTGGCCAACAATCGTCTTACGCAGCTTCATATAAATAAAACTTGGCCATTAAAAAACAATCAAAAAGGTGAGCAAGAAATGGCTGGCCGAAAATGGTTTTGGCAACAGCGAGTCAGCAAAACCAATGACAATGATATGGTGCAAGTACTAGTATCTGTTGGATTAGACCAGCAATATCGAGGTTCGGTGACCTCAGCAAGCACCTTTATTGCTAAGCAAACCACAAAATGACCAACCTACCCAATCATCACCGCCGCGGTTTCACCCTTATTGAAATACTGGTCGCCATGGCGATATTTTCTATTATTGGTTTGGCGAGTACTGGCGTGCTTAATTCAGTCATTAACAGCGACCAACTGTCTTCTGAGCGTTTTGCCAAGTTGGAAGAATTACAAAGGGCCATGCTGACCATTGAGCGCGATATATTACAAATTGTGCCTCGGGCTTTGCGCGTTAACGGCGAAGCAATAGGATTGGTGATATCCGGTGGCGAAGATGTATTAAACAGTGATGCCGACGGCCTTGGTTTTGTGCGAACTGGCTGGCATAACCCACAAATGTTGTTACCTCGCAGCACCCTGCAAGCCATAGGTTATCGCGTGCAAGAGCAACAGTTGCAACGTTTGTACGGAAACTATGTTGATAATGTGATTGGCTACGAACCTAAAGTTAAAATTCTTTTATCTGATATTGAGGATTTTCGAGTCAGCTTTTTAACGGAAGTCGAGCAATTAGAAGATCCTGAAGAGTGGGAGGAAAACTATGCCAATGCAAACTTACCCATCGCAATTTCTATCACTTTAGTCAGTAAAACCTTTGGTGAAATTCGCCGTGAATTTATCTTGGCAAACAGCATATGAGTCAATTTAAACGCAAACAACAGGGCGTAGCCTTAATCATAGTGTTACTCATTGTAGCTATTGTTAGTGTGCTGGCGACAGAAATGGGTGGCCGTTTACAGTTACAAATTAAACGCGCGTCTAACATAAAAGAAAACAATCAAGCCTATTGGTATGCAATGGGCGCTGAGCAATATGCTCGCAAATCTATTGAAAGACTAATGGATGAAGACGGCGATGTTATTCACCTCGAACAACCGTGGAATCAGGAATTTGTTTATCCGATAGAAGGTGGCGGCATTCAAGCGCAACTCGTGGATATGCAAAGCTGTTTTAACCTTAATGCCTTAAAAGAACCTGCGACTGGAACAGGCGCTCCATCTAGCAGCACACCTTTGTTGCCTAAACGAAAAGAAGCGTTCAGACGCTTGTTAGATAATGTTGAACCAGCAATCCCAAGTTATAACAGTGACATAGTTCAAGATTCCCTCGCGGATTGGTTAGACGAAGACGATAATCCTCAGAATTTAGGGGCTGAAGATAGCGAATACGAAAGCCGTCAATTTCCTTATATTACGGCCAATAATTATATGGTACACAAGTCAGAGTTACGCTTAATCAACGGGGTAGAAGTCTCTTGGCTGCGGGATTTACTTAAATTAGTCTGTGTATTGCCCAATGACAGTTTGTTTGAAATCAACGTAAATACCGTGAGTGAAGAAAATGCCGCTGTACTCGCTGCTGCCACTGGACTAAGTTTAGCTGACGCTAAATCTATACTGGCCAGTCGTGATCCAGAAGGCTTTCAAGACGTGAATGCGTTTTTAACCTTACCCAGCATCCAAGCCTTGGATCTGAATGCTGATCAAAAAACATGGTTCAATGTAAAAACATTCCATTTTATTTTACACACTAAGACCAAGTACAATGATGCAACCTTTGCTATGCAAACGTTATTTAAAGTCGACTCAAGTAACAATGTCAGTATCATCAGGCGTGACTTTAGTGGTTTTTAGCAACATAACTTTATTCATCCATAACAACCAACAAGGTATCTTAACCTTATGGAACAGCTAGTAGTTCGCCTAGGCGCCAATCCAGAAGAACCGATTCATTGGATTGTGTGGTCTAGCCAACAAGACGAAATTATTGCCTCTGGTGAATTACCAGACGCAACGCAATTGGCCACGTTAGCAGACAGGGCCGGCAGAAGACCGATTTGCGCCTTAGTGCCCACCAGCGACATATTGCTCAAGTGGGTTGAGTTACCGGCTAAGGCTGGGCGAAAAGCCATAGCCGCTATTCCGTTTATTTTAGAAGAAGAAATAAGTGGTGATATCTCCCAGCAATTTTTTGCTTTAGGCCCAAAAGACGGCAACAAGCAGGCTGTCGCCGTAGTTAACAAAGAAAAATTAAGAAGTTGGCTAAACATAATTGAACAAGCTGGTTTAGCCTGCGATCAACTCATACCCGACGTTTTAGCCTTGCCCATAGCAGATAAAGACGCATGGTCTATCTTAGCCTTGGGTGAACAACTGTTGGTCCGCAAAGATGATTGGGCAGGCTTACAGGGTGAAAGAGACTGGCTAATCCAAGCCATTAACCATCTGGCTCGACAACATGCTAAACAAACCGAACAAGCACTTTTAGTTAATGATTATTCTGCTACAGATTTAGCCAATATAGAGAATCTAGAGGTGTCGGTAAAACCTCTTGAATTACCCATGAAAGTCTTAGCACAAGGGGTGAAATCAGCAACATTCAATTTGTTGCAAGGCGAATACAAAATTAACAACAAAGTCGGTGGCCAATGGAAAAAATGGCGTTTAGCCGCGGTTTTGGCAGTGATTGCACTGTTCACCACTTTGATTGATAAAAGCCTAGAACAGAATCGACTAAATGCACAACTTAGCACATTAAAAGTACAAGTGAGTAGCGAGTACAAACGTGCATTCCCTAACGCTGGTGCTTATCGCGATCTTAAAACTACTATGACACGTCAAATGAAAACCTTGGAACAAGGTGGTGGTGGTGCATCAATGTTAATTATGTTGAGTCAACTCGAACCCGCATTTGCAGCATCACAGGTAAAACCACAAACCATGCGTTTTGACGGTATTCGTGCAGAATTACGACTGCAAGTGGTGGCCAGTAATTTTGATGCCTTAGACAAGTTTAAGCGCCAAGCGGAAGCCCAAGGCTTTACAGTTGAGCAAGGCTCTATTAACCAAAAAGATAATCAGGTAATCGGCTCTTTGTCGATTAGGAGTTAATATGGACAAGCTCAAAAGTACGTTTTTACAACTCAGTGAACGTGAACAACGTTTAGTGATTATTTCAGCGGTTATGCTGTTAGTTGCCATATTTTATTGGGGGGTTTGGTCGCCGCTCAACACCTCTATAAACAAAGCTCAAAACGCAGTTAACAATCAAACAGAGTTACTCGCTTGGGTACAAAAAAATGCCAACAAGGCAGTTCAGCTGCGCAGTAGTAGTGGCAATAAAGCTTCTTTTTCAGGCTCTTTGCCTCAAGCCGTGAATCAATCAGCCAGTCGCATGAAAATTGCCATTTCTAGGATGCAACCTCAAGGTGATGAATTACAAGTATGGATAGACCAAGCCCCCTTTAATGACGTACTCAGCTGGTTACAGTCCTTGGAAAAAACTGGCGTCAGTATATTAGATATCGATATTGTGGAATCTGCTTTACCCGGACAAGTTAAAATTCGTCGTTTAAAGTTAGGTAAGTCATGAAATCAGCTTTGAAATGGATCAGTTTGTGCCTAGTGGTTTATTTTGTATTTTTAATCGTTAACTTACCTGCCGTTCAAGTTTTATCAAAAATTCAACTGGGCAAAGGGGTAAGTGTGAGTGGCATATCCGGCACCATTTGGAATGGTCATGCGCAAAGAGCACAAATAAATGGTCTGCCTGTATCTGATGTCAACTGGACCCTTTCTTTTTTCCCACTGTTATTAGGCGAGATAAGCGCACAGCTAAAAGCTGGCAATATACGAGATGTCGAACAAATATCGGCAAACGGATACATTAGTTTTAAAGGCCAGCATCTAGAAGTTGAAAACTTATTGGCTTACATACCCACCGATTTAGTGATCAGTTTGTTACCTTTGCCTATTCCCGTGCAGGCCGACGGACGTTTTAAAGTGCAACTAGATGAAGTGGACTATGAGGCGGGTTGTCAAACATTCACAGGTAAAGGCCAATGGTTAAACGCTAACTTTACTGGCTCCACTGGTGTAATTGACTTAGGTAACTTTAATGCTGACTTAAGCTGTGAAAATGGCAGTATAGTGGTCGATGTTAAACCACCTAACCGTTTTGGTTTAACCGCCAAAACGCTTATTCCAGCTGACATGAGCTTTACAGTGGAAGGTCGCTTTAAACCTGAAGCCAACTTACCCAAAGAAGTCCATCAAGCTGCGCAGTTTTTTGGCAAGCCTGGTACAGATGGGTATTATCCGATTAAGTTTTAACGCAGTTAATACCCTCAGTAATGTTGGATTGGCGTTCAGCCAATAATCGGATTCGCTTTAATATCATCCATTAAATAACGATAATCTTGTATTGAAGGATAATCGACAATATCTCTGGTTGGTTGTTTGCTATCTGGGTTACTAACTGCCAGTAAATGTTTGATTCCAAAGTCTTGTGCGGCTTTTAAGATCCCTAAGCTGTCGTCTACAAATAATGTGTGTTGTGAGTCAAAACCCAGTTTTTCCTGTAATTTTTGCCACAAAACTTGAGATTCTTTGGTGACCGCGAATTCGTGGGTCGAAATTAACTGGTCAATATGTTGATCAAGCTGAGTATGCTCAACTTTCAAAGATAAACTCTCAGGATGAGCATTGGTGACTAATATCACCTCACGCCCTGAAGCTTTTAGTGCGTCGATAAAAGGTAAGCTATCATCTCGCATACTGATCAAATGTTCGATTTCTCGCTTGGCCTCAACAATATCAATATCTAATTTTTCGGCCCAAAAATCTAAGCAATACCAACTCAGAGTGCCCATTACCTGTTCATACTCAATCGCCATCATATCTTTGGCTTTTTGTAATGAAACATCATGCTTCTTGGCCAGTTTTTCGGGCAAATGTTCTAACCAAAAATGATTGTCGAAGTGCAAGTCGAGTAAGGTGCCGTCCATATCGAGCAACACAGTGTGAATATCTTTCCAAGCAAGCTTTGACAAGTGGCATGTCCTCTATTTAACAGGTATATTTAAAATACTAGAAAATTCATCGATTTAAAGTTCATTTCATATTTGAACAGAAGTAATCGGCAGCTATGTTAACGCGAAAAATTCATGAGCAACACTGACAATAAAAAATCACTACCAAAAATTCACTCGCGCAAGGTGGTTGCCAAAAGCGGACTGTTTAAAATAGAACAAGTCGATTTGGAATTTTCCAATGGTGAAACCCGAATTTTTGAACGTATGGCCGGTAGTGGCAGGGGCGCCGTGATGATAGTGCCTTTTATCAATGATGATGAGTTTTTGTTAGTAAAGGAATATGCCGCTGGAACCCATACTTATGAATTGGGTTTCCCAAAAGGTTTGATTGACCCTGGTGAATCAGCAGAAGTGGCCGCCGATAGAGAATTAAAAGAAGAAGTAGGTTTTGGTGCCAAAGTGTTGCATCCATTGCATAGCCTAAATATGGCTCCTGCATTTTTTGATGCAAAAATGACTATTTTTATCGCCGAAGGTTTATACCCTGAAGTTCTGCCCGGTGATGAACCTGAACCTTTAGAAGTGGTTAAATGGTCGATTCATGATATTGACGCTTTGTTAGCCAAAGATGATTTTGTAGAAGCAAGATGTATTGCTGCATTGTTACTCGCTGAAAAATGGAAGAGGGCGCGCTAATGCCAACAGAAAACGCACAACAACTTTTAGAGATCGCTAAAAAAACCGCGGTAAAAGCAGGCAAAGTGGTATTAGAAATATACGACAGCGGCGATTTTACTAGTTTTCAAAAAGAGGACGACTCTCCTGTCACAACCGCTGACTACAAAGCCAACGAAGTGATTATGGCGTTGTTGCAAGAAGCAACACCCGATATTCCCATCATGTCTGAAGAAACCGAATTAGGTGAATTAGCGGAACGTAAAACGTGGACGCGATATTGGCTTATTGATCCTATTGATGGCACCCAAGAATTTATCGCTCGCAGTGGTGATTTTGCGGTAAACATCGCATTAATAGAAAACAATGTACCTATTATGGGGGTGATTTACTGGCCCACTGGTGAAACATTGTATTCTGCATTGAAAGGTCATGGCGCGTTTAAGGAATGTCCTGTAGAAAACAAACAAATTTTTGTGCGTAACTTAAAAGCCCCTAATGAAGATCCGCTTATTATTGCTATCAGCCGCAGACAAGCTCGTGAAAAAGTGATGTCTAGCCTAAGTGAAGATCGTGTATATCAAACCCTGCCCGCTGGCAGTTGTTCACTTAAAGCCTGTTTTATTGCAGAAGGTAAAGCGGATGTATTTTTACGTTTTGGAGTAACCGGTGAATGGGATACAGGTGCATCGCAGTGCATAGTGGTCGAAGCGGGCGGTAAAATCCTAGCACATGATTTTACACCTTTAAGCTACAACCTACGTACTAGTGTTATCAACCCTGATTTTTTTATTACGGGCGACCAGAGTGTCGATTGGCCAAGCATAGTGAAATGTGAATTTGGCAACGACAACCAGCCTTTATAACAGCATCATTTCTACCAAATGAGTTTTTTATGAATTTTTTACTTTTACGCACTATTTTTATTGGCTTGTCTTTATGTTGTTTTTCAGCCAATGCACATTGGATGTTAGTTGAAAGCGAGTCGAGCTTAAATTTTGTCTCAACTAAAAATCAGCATGTGAGTGAAATACAGCAATTTAGAGCTCTGAAAGGTGAATTTAGTCCTGAAGGGAAATTGCAGATTAAGATTGACCTAACAAGTATTGATTCTGGCATCGAAATCCGTGATACGCGTATGCGCGAAAAACTGTTTTTAGTGGATAAATTTCCTTCGACTAATTTAACTGCTCAATTGCCGAATAGTGTCTTGGCCCTTGAAAAAGGTAGTTCGATTGCAGTTACAATTCCAGCAGAATTAAGCCTTATGGGTATCAGCAAAACAATTAACGTCTCTGTGCAAGTCACACGTAAAGCGGATAATGGAATAGTGGCCACCAGCACTCAGCCAATTTTAATTTCGTCTGCAGATTTTGCTTTAACGACTGGGATTGAAACCTTACAAAAACTGGCGGGGTTAAGTTCAATTGGGTTAACCGTGCCGGTCAACTTTAACTTAGTCTTTTTAGCCCACTAGCTGAATGGGTTATTGCTGTTGAGTCTCTGATAATTCAAATTCCCCTAGCTGCTGCTTGGGGATAATGTTCACTGTTTCATGCAATTCAGAATAGACTAATAACACATCTCCTGACTTTAGCTGTGCCAACACTTGTTGCACTTTGTCTTCCAGTGACACATCAGCTTCTCCATATTCAGTGCCTTCGCGCAATACAAAGCCTTCAATGATATTCAGTAACGTCTCTTCGGTTAAGTCTGCAATCGGAATGATCATAGTGTATTACCGGCAAGTATATTTTTGGCCTTGTCAGAAACAAAAGGTTGAAAGAAGGTATTTGCCCTTTGCTGCATCCAAATTTTGGGCCGCCAAGGTGTACCTTGCATAAAACCTACGTGGCCACCATTTTCACTCACTTCAAGGCACACGTTTGGCGATAAGGTATCGGCACTAGGCACAATACACTCATGCATAAAGGGATCATCTTTAGCATGTACAACCAAAGTTGGCGTGGCTATGCCCTTAAGAAAGTTCTGCGAACTACATTTTTGATAATAATCATCTGCCCCTGCAAAACCGTGCAGTGGTGCGGTGATATGTTCATCAAAATCTCGAAAACTCTTAAACTGCTTAATTTGTGATTCTGTAACTTTGAGCAACTTGGCATAATCCATATTGCGCATTTTAATCAACAGGTTATTAACCATGCTTTTCAACAAATAAGCCTGATAAACTCTGGAGAAACCTTGATTAATACTATTCGCACAAATCGCTAAATTGAAAGGTGTAGACACTGCCATCGCGGCTTTTACAATTTGTTGTTTAGGTTGTTCACTTAAGAGTTTAAGCAACATATTAGCGCCTAAGGAGAAACCCATAGCCGCTTTGCGTGTTTCAGGGAATTTCTGCTCAAGCCAGTTCAAAAAATACCAAGCATCACCAGTTTCGCCAGAATGATAAGCTCTAGGCGTGATATTCTGCTCACCGCCACAACCACGAAAATGCATCAGCACCACTGCATAACCTTGTTTGACAAAATTCGCCATCATGTCGTTGGTATAATGTGAGCGGATTGAGCCCTCTAAACCATGAAACAAAGTAATTAAACCTGATGATTTTTGTACATCACCCGCCCAAATTAAATTAACAAAGTCGCCATCAGGTAAGACCAACTTTTCCTTGCGATAATCAAGCTTGACACGTTTTTGGATAAAACGCGGGAAGATAGTTTGCACATGTCTATTTTTAGCCCACCAAGGTGGTATAAAGTCGCTTTCGACTATTTCACCATAACGGACATTTTGATTGGTTTGGGGTTTGAGAAGCATCAACAACAAAGGCATAGATTAATATTAAGATAGGGTACCCTAATTGGACTAAAACATAAAAATCTCTTTTAGCTTCACGTTTCTGTATATGGAAAATCTTTAGTCCTACCGATTCTAAATAATATCCACAGGGGCCTGTAAATCACATTTTTTACATGGCAATTTATGCCCCAGCATTAAGTTTCGGCCATCTTCTGTGATGACCCAAGGGCGGCTCACCCAAGGCGGGTTATGCCTGACGTGTTGAAAATGACCACACGCCAATTCAGCTACCCAGTCGCCCTCTTCGTCTTTGTGGTAACCAGAAATTGGTTTATCCACCTTTATAAATGTCCGCTAAACATCGTGTTAACCAACACTTTCAAGATCGAATTCTTTTTGTTTAATCTCTAACTCTTCCTGGGCCTCTAACCAACATATTTCTGCCTCTTCTAGAGTAGATTTATTATTGGCTTGTTCGGCTAGTACTTGTTTGAGTTGAGTTTTATTTTCGGCGTTGTACAACTCAGTATCACCGAGTTGCTGTTCAAGCGCTGCTAGTTTTTTTTGCGCATCCGCCATGGTTTTTTCGTATTTCTCAATGGACTTTCTGATGGGTTTTGTAGCTTGTCTAAATTCTGCTTCTAATCGTTTAGTATTTTTGCGATCAGGCTTCACACTGGTTTTATCGCTAACTGCGGCAGTGCCTTTGTCACCTTTGAGGATCCAGTCTTTGTAGTCGTCTAAATCACCGTCAAAGGCTTGCACCTGCTTGGAGTCCACTAAATAAAAATCATCACAAACTGATGTGAGCAAAAACCTGTCGTGCGAAACCAAAACCATGGCACCTTCAAACCCTTGCAACGCAATATTCAGTGCATGTCGCATATCTAAGTCTAAATGGTTAGTGGGTTCATCTAGTAGTAGCAAGTTAGGCTTTTGATAAACGGTTAAAGCCAATACCAAACGGGCTTTTTCACCCCCTGACATAGGTGCTACCTTGCTTAACGCATTATCACCACGAAAACCAAAACCGCCTAAATAATCTCTGAGGCTTTGTTCGGTAGCCTTTTTATCTAACCTTTGCATATGCGCAATGGCTGAGTCGTCACCTCGTAAAAATTCCAATTGATGCTGTGCAAAGTAGCCAATGCGCAAACCCGCAGAGGTTTCGTACAAGCCCTCCATAGGCGATTTTTCACCGGCTAACAATTTGATTAAAGTAGATTTACCCGCACCATTTTTTCCTAATAAACCGATGCGACTCCCCGGCACTAGGTTTAAGTGCAGTTTTTCTAAAATGATAGTATCGCCATATCCTACTTTTACCTGTTCCATTTTAATCAATGGATTAGGCAACTTAGGCGGCGTAAAAAACTCAAAACTAAATTCTGAGGCAGCCATAACAGGTAGCAATGTTTCCATTTTTGCTAACTGTTTTACTCGGCTTTGTGCCTGTTTAGCTTTACTGGCTTTGGCACCAAATCTATTTATGAAAGATTCTAGATGGGCAATTTGATCTTGTTGTTTTGAATACTGCAAACTTTGTAAACGTAAACGTTCTGCCCGTTGTTTTTCGTAGGCATCGTAATTACCTGTATAGCTGACCAATTGCTGCTGCTCAACACTGATAATTTCATTCACTGTGCTGTCCAGAAAAGACTTATCGTGAGATATCAGCATCAAAGTGCCAGTGTAACGTTGTAACCATTTCTCTAACCAAATTACTGCGTCTAAATCGAGGTGGTTAGTGGGTTCATCTAATAACAACAAATCTGAGTGGCAAAGTAGTGCCTGGGCTAGATTCAAACGCATTCTCCAACCACCAGAGAATGCAGAAACAGGGTTTTTCATTACATCATTAGCAAAACCTAAACCGGCTAAAATAGTCGCGGCACGGGCATCAATATCATAGGCACCTACATGCTCTAACAAGCCATGCAAATGGGCGATCTGTTCGCCATTATGAGCCTGTTCGGCTGCAACTAATTGCGATTGCAGCTTCCTGTATTGTTTATCACCGTCAATTACATAATCTAGGGCAGAACGTTCAACAGCTGGCGTTTCTTGAGCAACAGAGACAATTTGCCAATTTTTAGGAATATTAAAATCCCCTTGTTCGGTATGTAACTCACCTTTTATCAAAGCAAATAATGTGGACTTACCACACCCATTGGCACCAATCAGGCCGGCTTTATGGCCTGGATAGACTGTAGCATTGGCATCTCGTAGTAAAACTTTACTGCCACGCATTAACGAAACATCTGAAAATTGGATCATGAAAACCTGTTATGAACTTTTTAGTTATTTTAATCGTTTAGTTAGTAATTAGTGGTACTTAAACTAATACGGGATAACACTCTAATTTGAATGGGGGTATCATACCAAGATGAGCAACCGAAAAAATCTCTTAAACCATGGTTAATAAAATTAAAAAACGTTTTGTCGCAGGTGCAACCTGCCCAAAATGTCGAGCACTAGATACCATTATGTTGTATTTCGAAAATAACGTGGAAAAATTGCAATGCGTTAAGTGCCATTATTCAGAATCCCAAGCAGATAAAAAAGTCGCCAAAGCAACGCGTGCCAGTGAAAGCGTAATTGGAGTGTTTAAGCCGGAGTGATGTGTTGTTTGTGTGTAATTCCCATTTAGACCTTCACATTGAGATTTAGCACATTCCAACGCCACTTAATAAATCAATAATGTGGTGGTGGAGACTCTTCTTTCTCTGACGCCATATTGCTTGGTTCAATTGCGCTAATTTTTGACACCAGTTGTTTGAGCTGAAATTGCAAATCATCCATTTGTTTTTGTTGTTGGATTAGCGCTTGGTTAAGGCTTTCTATAGTGTCTTCTTGGAAAGCCATTTTCATTTGTAATTGTTCGATATCTGTTTGTACTGTGCTCATTAATTTTCAATCTTCCACTTTTCTAGTAAACCACTGCTACTTTCTGAAATAATTTCGTTTTCGCTAGTAAAACCTATATCATGCACTACGGCAGATGCTGGCTTACTACCTTCACGGGCGGATACTCGCCATTCGTTTAACTCTTTACCTGTTTCCACATCCCAGCGATTTATGCGTCTTGCTGGTGAGCCTGTTAGTAAATACTTACCATCATCTGAAAACACGGCTGCAGTGAATATTCGTTGTCTTGCAGAAAACCTTAAGTTGCTAACTTCTTTACCTGTAACCAAATCCCAAACCCGCGCATCTCGCTTGCTGTCAGCGGTAAATGCGTAGCGTCCATTGTCATCTAGAGCGACCTTAGTGACTCGACTAGTATGGTCGAATTTATGAATAACTTGACCAGTTCGAGTATCCCATAAATAGGCTAAATAGTCGTTGCCACCTGTTAATGCATAAAAACCATTAGGTGAAATATCCACACTGTTAATTTTTTCTTGGTGACCCAAAAATTCCAATCGCCTACCTGTTTTAGGCTCAAAAAACATCACTTTACCATTTCCACGCCCAACCAAAATACCTCGTCCTTGGTTTGAGACGGCTATGTCTCGAATACTTGCTTCATCTATTCGCCAAAAACCTTCTGGCTCACCAATGTCTAAGTTCCACAAAGCAAATGCTTCTCGATCAGAAGTCACAACGTAAGAATTATCAAAGGCGATGTGAATGTTAGTCACTGAGTTATTGCCATCATCTTGATGTCGCCACACAAATCGCTGTTCGTTTTTGGCTAAATCCCAAACGGTAATGCCATTTTCAATAGTAGAAACAACCGTAATCGTATTGTCTGCAGATATGTGGGACGCGTGAGAACCACCTTCAGCATGGCGAACTGAGCTTACAGGGACATTACTTGAACCACCGCAAGCCATAAGTGTTAAAACACTTAGCGACAAAACAAAATAGATGATATTAGTATGTTTATTCAATTGGTTTCTCTTTTGTCATATGCATTTAGTATATGCGTTTGCCAACCAATCACATACTGCTTGTTGGAAAATTATAATGAAAAATACCTCAATCACTGTTTTGATTGTCTCAGCCTTAATCTTAAGTGCTTGTCAGCCCCCGCCTGTTGATAATATGAAAGTTGAAATATTAGCCCTTGATACAGAACAACAAAAACAATCTTATGCGCTGGGCGCTAGCATGGGTCAAATTGTAGAACGTAAAATCACCCATCAAAAAGAAGTAGGTTTTGAATACGACCAAAACTTATTAGTAAAAGGTTTTATTGCAGCCTTACAGAATCAGTCACAATTAGATAACGACGAAATTCATTCTATTACTCGTGCGGTTGAGTCACTGGTAAGAGAAAAGCAAGTCGAATTAAAAGCGCTAAGGGCAGATGAAAATAGAGCTAAAGGCATAGACTTTTTAACCACAAATGCTAAACGCCCCGGCGTGACTACCACTGGCTCAGGTTTACAGTATGAAGTACTAAAAAATGGCAAAGGCAGTAAACCTAATGCTTCTGATACGGTAAAAGTTCATTATCTTGGTACTTTATTAGATGGAACAGAATTTGATTCATCTTATTCACGCAATAAGCCATCAAGCTTTCCACTAAACCGAGTCATTAAAGGTTGGACTGAGGGAGTTCAATTGATGAATGTAGGAGCTAAATATAAGTTTTATGTGCCTTCAGCTTTAGCCTACGGAGTCCGTTCTACAGGCAAAATACCGAGTCACTCAACCTTAATATTTGAAGTGGAATTGCTTGAAATAATCAAAATAGACCATGCCAACTAAATAGATAAAATATCACTCATACCAATGCGCAGAAATAAGTGACCACTCAAATAAAAAGCCGAACAAGTAACCTTGCTCGGCTTAGGTTTATCACTTTGATAATCAGCTATTCTCCCTGCTGAACCTTATTCCCTTCACTCTGTTGCCCTTCAAAAGGGCTATTTATCCCGAATTAACCGGGTAATTTAAACTGTAATTTGTTGTCTTTTCGACTAAATTTTATTTCAACTTTAAATGTTTGGATGTCGTTATTTACCTCAAATCAAGTGTTGCCAAGTTTAAAGGTAGTATGACTTGCTCTCTTATTTCAGTTGACTCTATAAAGAGCGTAAAAAAGGGCAACTCTCTTTAACGCAGGGTTCCTCAAAGTGTCTATCAAATATGACCTTGCAGTGATTTTTGTTAAAAACCCTACTTCACTTTGATTACTATTAAGCGTAGTCTAAAACCATGTTTTTACACGGCAAAAAGTCATTATTTTTTGGATTAAATTGCGCTAACAAAATGGTTTTTATTACCTCTTGATGTTGCAACTTTTTTGTCATCGTCTACCGCATTTTAGATCAGAGCTGTGACCCTTGGTAAACCACGACTAATTTTGTTTTTACATAATTCTCACACATCTAGGTGTCGCTTACTTTAGGGTTGATAAATTACTTTTCATGGTGAAACGGACACAAGTTTTCCTATTTGAACAATAGACGCTTTGGTAAATGCCTTAGAAAATCTATACTCAGCGCAATCAAATAACACTTTGGGTTAGATTCAAGATTGAAAACAAAGCTAATAACACCTGAGGGCTACAAAAAACTCTATGATGAGCATGAACATTTATGGATGAAAAAGCGGCCTGAAATCACAAAAATTGTTAGCTGGGCAGCGAGTCTCGGAGATAGATCGGAGAATGCAGATTATCAATACAACAAGCGATTGTTACGAGAAATAGATAGGCGCGTTAGGTTTCTAAGAAAACTACTTCCAGAGCTGCAGGTAGTTCACCATTCGCCTGCACAAGACGGCAAGGTGTTTTTTGGCGCTTGGGTACAGATTGAAAATAATGAGGGTGAAGTTAAGTCTTTTCGCATTGTTGGCCCAGAAGAAATTTATGGTGAAGATAGAAACTTCATATCCATTGATTCACCTATGGCAAGAGCCTTAATCAAAAAGAGTGTAGACGATGTTTGCATGGTCAAAACGCCAAGCGGCACAAAGGAGTGGTTTATAAACTCCATTAAGTATCAAGAAGCCTTTGAGAAAGAATGAATTTAATTACCACTTTTATTCATCAAGCGCTGGTAATTTCTCTCTCGCACCCCTATATAAGTGCCTAGATGAAAATGAATGACATACAGGGTCTTCGATGATGATAGTGGAAAAAATTGCGCAAGAGTTACAAGTGCAAGCGCAACAAGTTCAGGCAGCGGTAAAGTTGTTGGATGAAGGGTCGACCGTACCTTTTATAGCTCGTTATCGAAAAGAAGCGACCAATGGACTAGACGACATAGCATTGAGAAAATTAGAGCAACGCTTAACGTATTTGCGGGATTTAGAAGACAGACGAAAAGTCATTATTAAATCGATTGAAGAACAAGAAAAAATGACGCCGCAATTAAAAAGCAGTTTGTTAGGCGCCGAAAATAAAACAGAATTAGAAGATATATACCTACCGTTTAAACCCAAACGCCGCACCAAGGGGCAAATTGCCATTGAGTTAGGGCTTGAACCTTTAGCTAATGCACTATTTGACAACCCGCAACTTGATCCTGAGTCTGAGGCTCAAACATTCGTAAAAGAAAATGCAGAAATATCTGATACTAAAGCAGCTCTAGATGGCGCAAAATATATTTTAATGGAGCGATTTGCTGAAGATGCACAGTTGTTGCAAAAGATTCGTCAACATTTAAACAAACACGCCCACATAAAAAGCCAAGTTATAGCTGGCAAAGAAAACGAAGGCAGTAAATACAAAGACTATTTTTCACATACCGAGTTCTTGAAAAAAATTCCTTCCCATAGATCCCTAGCAATGTTTAGGGGAAGAAACGAAAGCATCCTACAAGTCAGTCTAGATGCAGATCCAGAGAAGGATGAAGGAGACAGAAGTTCATATTGCGAACAAATTATTGCCGAACACTTCAACATTAAATTTGCCAATAGACCAGCTGACACTTGGTTAGCATCGGTAGTGCAATGGACATGGCGAGTCAAAACAATGTTGCATATGGAAAACGAATTATTTGGTGCCGTACGTGAGCAAGCAGAACAAGACGCAATTAATGTATTTGCTAAGAATCTAAATGATTTGTTGATGGCAGCACCCGCTGGCCCCAAAGTTACTATGGGCTTAGACCCTGGTCTTCGTACAGGTGTGAAAATAGCGATTGTAGACCCAACAGGAAAGGTATTAGCCACTGCTACTATATTTCCTCATGTGCCACAGAATCAATGGGACAAGTCACTTCGCACCCTGTCAACTTTATGCAAACAACACAAAGTACAACTTATTAGTATCGGCAATGGCACAGGTTCAAGAGAAACCGATAAGCTCGCGGCCGAAATGATCAAAGCCAACCCCGACTTGGGCGTGAGCAAAATTATTGTCAGTGAAGCAGGAGCCTCTGTTTATTCTGCATCAGAGTTAGCGTCAAACGAATTGCCGGATATGGATGTGTCATTACGTGGCGCAGTTTCGATCGCGAGACGACTACAAGATCCACTCGCAGAATTAGTTAAAATTGAACCTAAAGCCATAGGCGTAGGCCAATATCAACACGATGTGAGCCAGAGCAATTTAGGTAAATCACTCAGCACAGTGATTGAAGACTGTGTGAATGCGGTAGGTGTAGATATCAACACTGCTTCTGGTGCTTTGCTTAGTCATGTATCGGGACTAAACCGCACTCTAGCAAATAATATCGTCAGTTACCGTGATCAGCATGGGGCATTTAAGCGCCGTAAATCATTGCTTAGCGTTGACCGATTAGGGCCAAAAGCTTATGAACAAGCTGCAGGGTTTTTACGTATCATGGGTGGTGATGATCCTCTTGACGCATCAGCCGTGCACCCTGAAGCTTACCCAGTAGTGAATTCAATTGTCGATCATGCTCGTATTGCGATGAATGATATAGTCGGCAACACCGAAGTGTTGCAAAAACTTAAACCTGAAGACTTTGTCACCGATTCCTTTGGTTTACCCACAATAACCGACATTATCAGCGAGCTTGATAAACCCGGTCGAGATCCTCGCCCAGAATTTAAAACAGCAAACTTTAAAGATGACGTGCAATCTTTAAAAGATCTAAAAGTAGGCATGATTTTAGAAGGTGTCGTGAGCAACGTTGCCAATTTTGGAGCGTTTGTTGATGTAGGAGTCCATCAAGACGGCCTCGTTCATATCAGCGCCATGACCGACAAGTTTATTGCTGACCCTAGAGATATCGTCAAAACAGGCGATATTGTCAAAGTTAAAGTGATGGAAGTGGATGTTGAAAGAAAACGTGTCTCTTTCACTATGCGGATGGGCGATACGCCTAATCAGGCATCAAAACCAGCTGCACAAAAACATGGTGCAGATAAAAAGCCCAATAATCGCCCAGCTAAGACCAATCATCAGAAGACTCAGCCAAAACAGTCGAATCAAATGATGGGTAATGCTTTTGCTGACGCTTTTGCCAAAGCCAAAAAATAACTTATCCCTAGAAACTAAAAAGCCCTCGTTCGAGGGCTTTTTTCATTCTGAGATAAAGCTTATTTTTAGCTGGTTTATGCGGATTGCTGCAATCCGTCAGCACGTGGGCTTGACACTTGAGTATAAAAACTTTCAATCACTGATACTCTACGTGTAATTTCTAAGTCTCTGTTTGCCAGAAATTGACTCGCACCATCCAAATCAATCTCTAGGTCAATGAAATTATTTTCATCAACCTGCGACTGACTAATATCCAGTGAACGGGTAGGTATGCCGACATCTAAAGCATCAACAATGTCTTCAAGTGAAGGGGTCGCCCCAATAATAGAGTTTTGTTGTTCTTCCTCGGTATTCTGAATGTCTGGAACAGCTTGGTTATATGCCTCTTGTGCTTCTTTAGCATTCTCACGTGCTATTTCACTACGCGCTTCTAGGGTTATTTGTGTGGCTTCGGTTGCGACCCTTAAATCTTGCGCACTAGGCTCTGCTGGAGCTAAAGCTGCGGCTTTAACCTGTTGTGCCTTGCGAATAGTTTCCTCGGGTGTAGAAGCTTCTGATATATCTATTGAAACTTCGCCACCTACTGCATATCGTCTGCCGTCTGGCCCTCTTTCATATTCATATTGAGGTGAACTGGCATATTGACCACCCAAAGATGCATGAGCTTGTTCATGGGCTCTTACTTCGGCGTCTCGTTGTTTTAGCTCTGTAATTTGCTGTTGTTCGGCTTGTTGTTGCTGTTGTTGCTCTTCCGCATTTTCTTTACCCGCACTCGCATCCTGCCCATTGTCTTTAGCAGAATCATTTTGCGTATTGAGCTGTTGGCCTCCCTGAGGAACCGGCTTTTCATAAGTAAGCGGTGGGGGAGCTTGCCCAGGTGTTTTAACCTTATCCGCTTCAGAACCCACACCTGTTTCAGCTGCTGATTTTTCATTCGCAACTAACTGTGGCACCGCTTCTCGTTGAGTATTATCTCTGCGCACAGACTCGGTATTAACGGTGCCAACGTTAAATACTGTAGGAGTGGGTACGGGAGGAAGAATATTCATAAGGCTAGGCCAGAATATCCAGTATTGTTCCAACGGTACCGCTAGCTGTATCTACTACTTTTGCAGACGCTTGTGCGTTAGTAAGATTGACTGATAATCCAACTAGATTCGAGGTAATTCCTTCACTAGCTTGTGGAAGTGTTTGTTTGATTGCACTGAGTTGGTTTAACGTAGCGTTTGCCAAAAACTCTTGAGGGTCGCGAGAGGGCGCAGAAAAAGCTGACAAGCCAGCTAAATTTGAGGCATTTTGTGTAATGCCATTAGATGCTCTTTGAATGCCAATAGTGCCGCTGACAATGGCAGAATTTACATTGTTAGTAATATTCACTTTTACACCTCTACTACTTTAACCTCTCGTGTTCAATTATTAACCATTTTCAGGTTTTTATAAAGCTTTACCTTGCTTTATACCCACACCAACTAGGTATTAGTCATTAAACCAGTGATTCAACTAGACGTTTAGCAAAGTCCTCGGTGTTTGAAATAAAAGGAGCATGAGCAGCATCAGAGATAAGGTCTATCGTGACCTTGGGGTTAAGTTGTTGAATAATGGGAGCGATTTTTTCAGGCACTAGGGTATCAAAGTGGCTTAAAAACACTTGGCAAGGCATCAACAAGGTTTTAAATTGTTCACGTAAATCAGTATCTTGCAACAGCTTTAAACCTTCAGCTAATGCAACTGAAGACGGGAGTGGATATTTTTGTAGCGCCTGTTTAATTGTTTTTGCATCTTGCCGGGCATTCTCACTACCCATGGCTTGTATAGCCAAAAAACGCACTATCATTTTAGAGAAATCTAGCTCGAGCTGCTGAGTAAAAAAATCCAGCACTTTGGGATCAATTCCAGGCCAATCTGTACTTCTAGAAAATTTTGGACTGGAGCAAATCAACACCAGTTGTTTAAGTTTCTCTGGATGAGAGTTGGCTATCTGCTGCGCCACTAATCCACCCAAAGACCAACCAATAAGTGTGCAGTTTGCAGGAAGATGTTCTGCCACTACTGTCGAAATATTCTGCAAATTATAAGGAACGGGTAACTGTTGATGGTTTAACCCATATCCAGGTAAATCGATAGTGGTAATACAAAATTGATCTTTAAGTATGTCTATCAACGACTGCCAAACACCACTATTCATACCCCAGCCATGCAAAAAAACAAGCGACTTACCACTACTACCCACAGTTGATATTTTTAATCTCACTGACATTTCTTCTACACTTAACTTAAGGAAAACCGCTCTTTACATTGAGTACAAGGATAACAACAAGATGAAAATCATACTGAGTCAACGTTGCTTAGTTTGTAAACAACCCAGTAACACTTCAATATGCCACTATTGTGTTGATGATTTTACACTATTTGATATTGACCGATACCAACACAATTTAATGTTTTCACCAAACGTGCACAGGAGTTTAGCAAAGGTAGACTTTCCACAAGTGTTGGCTCTTGCTGACTATCAATGGCCATTATCGAAGTTATTAATCGGATTAAAATTCTCTAAACATGTGCCTAATGCGCAAGCTCTGGCGGCTGTTTTTGTAAAATACTGCTTAAATTCAATCCCCGAATTGCCTCAGTTAATTATTCCCATACCGTTGCACAAAAACCGATATTTAAATAGAAAATTCAATCAAAGCATAGAGTTAGCCAAACACATTTGTAAATTAGGTCAGTTAGACATGGACACGTCTATTCTTACCAGATGTAAATCTACCTCTGCGCAAACAGACTTATCTGCCGCCCAAAGAAATAAAAATCTACGTAATGCATTTGAAGTAAGTGAAGCATCTGAATTACGATTGAAAGGTTATAATCATATCGCTCTGTTCGACGATGTTATCACCACCGGAAGTACAATGAATTGTGCTTACCACTGTTTACGTAAGCACAACTCTAATTTGCGAATCGATATTTGGAGTATTTGTATTACGCTAGTGCATTAATGTTAGGGAGCATCAATAAAGTCAGCCATAAATATGGCATTGCTCATCAAACGGCTAGTGCCATACCAAACGCCCCTAAAATTAACATTAGTCGCAAAACCAATCACCTTACCTTTACCAAAATTGTGCGACACAATTGCAGCGCTGCCTCCAATCAATTTCTGCAATTCATCAGCAGTATAACCTGCCATAAGTGGCGATTTAACATACCCAGCTACAGTAACAAATGGTTTATCGGGTTGGCTCATCACCAATGCACTATTACGAAACATAGGTAAGGTAGAGGACGTAAAACCAAAAGCTAATGGATGGCTTAAATCCAACTCAGTCTCAAATACTGCCCCAGCTATTCTTTGTTTAGCGGTAAGCGCTTCTTGGTCTTTATAAGTTAAACCTGTTGTTTCAAACGCTAACTTAATCTCACTTTTACTTATAAAGTCAGCTTTTAGCCATTGTTTATCAGAAAACCAGTTGGCCGCAGACTTTTGGCCAATAAGTACGCCGCCTGAATTTAACCAGCTTTCAATTTTTTTGACGGTTTTTTCAGGTACGTTTTTATACCTGCCTTCAACCCACACCATATGGCTATAACTATCTAAAGTAAGTTGACCCAGTTGATCTAAATCAGTGATTGAAACAGGCATATCAACATGCTGATCTAAGTAGTGCCATACTTCTCCCAATTCATATTGAGAGGTACCTCGCCCTCCCACTAACAATACTTTAGGCAGTGTAATGTTAAGCATTTTACGACTACCAAAATCAATACCTTGACGAGTTAATCCAGACGTAACCGAATGAACTGGAATATTTAGTTCCTTATTCTGTTGCACAATGATACCTAACAAATTTTCAGGCTGCTCTAAGGCGATTGGCACAATCACCGCTCCTGCTGAAAAGCTCATACCACCTTGTGCGGTTTGCGCAAAAAACGCATCACCAGCAAGTTTTACTTTCACCTTATTCGCCAATAAACGCTGTAATAGTTTAGGCGCTTGATAATCTTGCCAAGAAAAAGCATAAGCGTAAGCGCCAGGCAACAATTTAGGATTAACAGGTTTGGATTTGTTAACAGCCTGTTTGTCTAGCTTTGGTGATCTTTTAACCGCTTGATATTGGATATTGAATGCTAAGGGAAGGTTCCAGTTCGACACATCGTAAAAGGTATTATCGTCAAATGATTTACGGGTTGAGAAAAGTGATTTTATCAGTCGATATTGAGGCTGATCGAGTGGTACAAATATACTATTCAATGAATCAAAATTTTGTCCATTTACCTTTATATCCTTGCTTAATGGCCAATATTGAATTTTATGTGAGGCTAAAATGCTTAACATTTTTGAGAAACGGGATTGGTCAAATTTCTCATTCAATATGTACCCGGCTAAATCATCATCTTTGACTAACTCTTTAGTTTGTTTGGCGAAGTCAACTTGATAGTCAAGAATGGCTTTTTTATGCGCTAACACACCCGTAAAAGTTGATAGGGATGTTGTCACTTGATTTTGTATAGTGTCGGAGAATTTTAACGGGCCATGAACTGAGTCTTGCAAATGTCCTCTGCTGCTGGCTTGTTCAAACAATATTCCAATACTGCCGTGGGCATCGGGATAAGTTGAACCTTTACCATAATAAAAATCGTCAAAACTTTCTTGAGTAAAATACAGCTGTTTAGTTTTATCTAACGCTGCTGCATGAAAATCCCCTATTGCGGCTGTTAATTCAACATTTTTTAACGGTGTCCATGGGTTTTTTCTAGAAGAAATACCGGGCTGGAAAAAGTAAGTGCTATTAGTGCCCATTTCGTGAAAGTCGGTTAATACGTGAGGACGCCATTGATGAAATTGCTTGATACGCGCCCGGGACTCTGGATGAGTCAACAGCAACCAATCTCGGTTTAAATCAAACCAATAGTGATTAGTGCGACCTGAAGGCCAAGCTTGCTTGTGCTCACGGTGATTTGGATCAGACACCAAGTTCTTACTTTTATGCATATTGGCCCACTGAGCAAATCGCGAGAGTCCATCTGGATTCACACTTGGATCGAGCAATATAATATTGTCTTTAAGCAATTGGTTTATTAATTCGCTTTCACCGGCAGCGAGATAATATGCAATTAATAAAGCAGCATTTGAACCTGATGGTTCATCACCATGTACGCTGTAACCCATCCATACAATGAGCGGGGCATTTTTATCAGTAGATTGACCTAAGTTTTGAATATGTCTGGCTTGGATCGCGGCTAGATTTTGCTGATTTTCAGCAGAGCTAAAAGCCAATAGATAAAGTGGGCGATTTTCATGAGTACGACCTGTTTCAACTAAACTGACGCGGTCTGATTGTGCAGCTAGCACTTGCATATAGCTGGCAATTTGATCATGACGAACGTGCCATTCGCCCACTGATGAACCTAATGCTTGAGTAGGCGTAGTAATCTCAGTTTTATATTGAGTATTTACAGGTAAATATGCGGTATCCACCACAGATGCTGCTTTGGTACTGATGATCAACAAGCAAAAAATAAACATTCGAAATACTAAATTCATAAAAATTAGTCCAGTCAGTCAACATTTGTAAAAATGGTCGCACGTTTTAGTTCGAATTAATACGCAAAAACGATTACTTGAGTGTTTTAGTCAAGTAATTTTGTTATTATCTAACAAGACATATTTTAGAGGTAGATAGCCCATGATAAACATTTCAGAAACAGCACAAGCACATTTCTGTAAGCTGCTAGCAAACCAAGAGCCCGATACTAACATCAGAGTGTTTGTGGTTAGCCCTGGCACGCCTAGCGCAGAGTGCGGTGTATCTTACTGTCCACCAGATGCGGTAGAAGAATCAGACACAGTGTTGGAATTTAATGGTTTTGATGCAGTAGTCGATTTAGAAAGCGCGCCATTTCTTGAAGAAGCAGAAATTGATTTTGTTACAGACCAAATGGGCTCACAGCTAACACTTAAAGCACCGAATGCCAAAGCCCGAAAAGTGGATAGCGATGCACCTTTAGCTGAACGTGTAAGTTATATGATTGAGGCCGAAATTAATCCGCAACTTGCTAGCCATGGCGGTAAAGTAACCTTAGTCGAAATCACCAAAGAAAAAGAAGCGGTATTACAATTTGGTGGCGGCTGTAACGGTTGTGCACAAGTAGATGTCACCTTAAAAGACGGCATCGAAAAACAAATGTTAGAACAGTTTTCTGGTGAATTAACCGCGGTTAAAGATGCGACCGAACACCAAGCAGGCGAACACTCTTACTACTAAATTGCCTATTTAATAAGAGCTCAGCAAAGGATACGAACATTAACTGGTTGCAGCGGTTTGCCAATGATCCAAATAAAAGTTGGGCTTTTTTCAAACGAGGCCTAGGCATATTTTGCTTAGGCGCAGTGGTTATTTTAATTGGCGCAAAAATAGCGCCGATTATCCAAATTCCCGGCCTAATTATATTGGCAGTAGGTAGCTTATATTCCATCAGAGGGTATCTAGGTATTCTGGCGCACCGCATGACCGCCAGCTTTAAACCGCCACCTTCGAGTCTTAAGCTTAACTCGTTAAGCGATGATAGCGACAAAGATAAATAAAGTACCCCCCCAAGCTTATGCCCCTGGTCAGTAAAAATAGTAACATCGCCATCCATAGACCTTGATTTGCATGAGCTAAAAACACCCAAAAAGCAGGGAAGTAAACAACCAAACCACAAAGCAACATACTATTTCGCATCGCTTTGGCCCGTGTTAATCCCACAAAAACGCCATCAAAAAAGAAACACCAGTGGGCAATTAGGGGCAAACAATAGACAAATATTAAGTAGTCTTTCATGGCTATTTGCAGAGTCGCTTGATCCGTAATTATGCCAATAATTTCGCTGCCCCAAACCACAAAAACCAAGGTGTACAGCAAAGCGACAACACTAGACCATATCAGCCCATGCAACGTGACATGAATGATACCTTTGGAATTTTTTTGGCCTTTTTGTTCTCCAACTAATGCTTCAGCGGCATACGCCACACCATCTAACCCTAGGGCAATTAGGGTAAAAAACTGCATTAAAATGGCATTAATTGCAGCTGAAGTAGAACCAAAACCCACCCCCTTAAAAATAAGAAAGGCGATACAAGCTTGTAAGATGAGATTTCTAATAAAGGTATCGCCATTAAGGGATAACAAAGGTCGTAAATAGGCCAGTGAAAACCACTTTTTTTGGATTAATGGTTTGCCAATAATGTTTAACGCGGCGCTCAAACTCACTATCGCAATAAAATACTCAGCAACGACGCTAGCAAGGGCCACGCCAAACACCTCTAACCCCAAACCAAAAACAAACCAAAGATTAAGCGCCAAGTTCAATAGATTGGCTAAGACTTGGATAAGCAATACTTGTTTAGCTTTCTGCTGGCCTATTAGCCAGCCAATGAGAGCTAGATTAACTATTGCTGCAGGCGCTCCCCAGATTCGGGTTGAGAAATACTCAGATATCACCCCTTGAATGACGGGAGTCGCATCTGCAAAGAATAAACCCAAGGCCAAAATGCCGTCTTTCACTAACAGTAAACAACAACCCAGCACGAAGCTAATTAGGACACCTTGAAACAAACTTTGGCTGAGCTGTGTGGGATCTTGACTGCCTTTAGCTTGTGCGCTTAAACCTGTACTGGTCATTCTCAAAAAGCCACACAACCAATATAGTTGGGTGACAATCAATGCCGCAACTGATGCCCCAGCCAGAAAATGCGATCCTTGCATATGGCCTAACACGGCGGTGTCAACCAATCCCATCAAAGGAGTTGTGACGTTACTTAAGATCATCGGTATCGCAATAACAATAATCTTTTGATGCAGACTAATCTGCAAGAAATTTGATAAAGTAGGGCTGTTTTTCATTTAGTAATCATTAGGAAATACATGCGGAAAAATTGGATTAGTATTGTTGCGACTTTAACATGTGCGCTGTTTAGCATAAATACTTGGGCAACAGACAATGCAGTAATATTGTTATATCACCATGTCAGTGATACCACCCCAAAGTTAACCTCAGTTTCACCTGATACCTTTCGTCAACATATGCAATATTTGGCAGAAAATCATAATGTATTGCCTCTAAAACAGGTAATCGAAGCCCTACAAAACAAAAACCCGTTACCTGAAAAAACGGTCGTCATCACCTTTGATGATGGTTATGCCAATATTTATAACAATGCCCACCCGATTCTTAGAGAATTTGCATTTCCGTATACCATTTTTGTGAACCCACCTCTTATTGGCGAAGTGGATTACCAACTAGATTGGCAACAAGTAAAACTTATGGCCATGCAAAACGCGAGTTTTGCCAATCATGGAAAACAGCATGCTCACATGCTCAGTAAACATGTTGGGGAGTCTCAGCAAGATTGGCTTAATCGTACTATGCAAGATATTGAAGAAGCAGAGAAAATTTTGGAGCAAAACATTGGATACAGCCTTAAATATTTTGCTTACCCATATGGAGAGTTTGATGAACAATTAAAAACGCGGATAAGCTCACAAGGTTTCATTGGATTTGCCCAGCATAGCGGTGCCATAGCTTCATACAGTGACTTTTCTGCATTACCACGATACCCAGCCGCAGGGGTGTACGGTAATATCAAAACTTTAGCAGTCAAATTAAATAGTTTAGCAATGCCAGTGACTGACATTTCCTTCAAAGATCCAAAGGTTGAACTACCTTTTCAACAGCAAATTATGACTTTTAGTGTAAAAACTGCAGACATTGCCCCACAACAAATCAACTGCTTTCAGAATGGTCAGGTTCTTAACAAGTCATTAATGCAAAATAGCATTTCAGTGGAAATAAATTCAATCACTCAACCCGGCAGACATAGAGTCAACTGCACTGCCCCTAGCATGCGTAACAAAGGAAGATTCTATTGGTATTCACAACCCTTTTTTGTACCAACTGCTGACGGAAACTGGTTAGATTAGTTTGTTTAGATGAAAGTGGGAGCTTATGCCTAAAGTTTGCATTCTTGAACTGACACCTGATTCTTGTTTCTTTACAAACCCGTGCCCTAGATAAAAACCAATGGCCTGGGTATTGATGCTTTCAACATCAAGGCATAACTCAGACTTACCACAGCTTAATGCCTGTTTGTGCATAAAATCTAATAATGCAGTTCCAACACCTTTTCTTTGATGTTCTGTAGATACAGCAAAATGTCCTATACACCATTCATGTTCTTGCGGTTTAGGAAAACAGTCTTGCAAGGTTTGACTAGACTGAACTACAGATAATGCATGGGCGATACCATAAAAACCGGTTAACTTGTGCAACGTCGCTTGATGGAAGGAATCAGGTAAATGACTGTGCCAAGCGCTTATACATCCGGCTACTTGATGATCAATTTCAACCAGCCAATGGTTTGCAAAACCGTATTGACCGTCTTCAGTTGAAAGGCTGGAGTGTAGAAAATGTGAGGCCGACAATTCGTCGTTAATGTCAAAAATAGCAGCGAGAGCACTAGGCGCAGAAGAAAAAATAAGCGGCGCTAGGGCTTTTACATCACCGAGCGTTGCTTGCCTGATCTTCATCTAATTACAGTTTATAGTGAAACAATCGCTGGCATATCAGCTAGTATTTTTTGCCCTTCGCTAATAGGTAACTTACCAACAACAAAATCAGGCTTGAAACGACCAACTACTTGGGCCTTAGGATTCACTACCACCACAGACGAGCTATGATCTACTAAATAGTTAGGATTATCCGTGCTTTCTGACATTGAATACATCATACCCATAGCGCGCACCAACGGAAATAACTGGGAATGTTCTGCACTTACTGCAATAAAGTCAGGGTGGAAAAAATTGATATATTCATTTAAACGCTCTGGTGTATCACGCTTAGGATCAACGGATAGCAATACAATTTGAATAGGTGAGTCTGTTGGTATTTTTTGTAATTCTGGATAAATACCTTTTAACTCAGCCAAAGTAGTTGGGCAAATATCTGGACAATACGTGTAACCAACAAAAACCAGGCTCCAATGTCCCATTAAATTTTCTGGGGTGAATACCTGTTTATTATGATCGACTAGTTGAAAATCTGGCAAGGCTCTAGCTTGGGGATATAAACTAACATATTCGGTTTCTTTATCATTACCAGGCGGCGCAATAGTGATTGCCACTACAACACCAATAATTAACGCAATAAATGCAATCAGTCCTGCTTGTAATTTACTCATAGCTAAAACCGCACATAATGATCTACCAAAAGCACCACAAACAGTACCATCAGATGAATAATTGAAAACTTGAAGGTTTGCATGGCGGTTTTTTCGGTTGCAGTAAATTTTAATTTCCATGCGTAATACAAAAAACCAGCGTTTAGCAAAGTGGAACCAATTAGATATATCAGACCGGTCATACCGATTAAGTACGGCAGCAGACACACCACACAGAGTAACACCGTATACAGCAGAATTGAGGTTTTAGTGAAATCGATACCATGGGTCACTGGTAACATAGGAATTTCTGCTTTTGCATAGTCTTTTTCGCGATGAATGGCTAACGCCCAAAAATGTGGCGGTGTCCAAATAAACACAATAAGAACCAGCAATAACGCGTGCGCATGAATCTCCCCGGTAACTGCAGTCCAACCTAAAAGAGGAGGGATTGCGCCAGCCAAACCACCAATCACAATATTTTGCGGTGTCGCTCGCTTTAAATACATGGTATACACCACCGCATACCCTAGCAACCCGGCTAGCGTTAACAATGCCGTTAAACGATTAACCCATAGTTCGAGCACAATATAACCAACAACAGTTAACACTGTGGCAAAAATCAGGGCCTTTTCTGGGGATACTTTACCTTTGGCTACTGGGCGATTAAATGTGCGCGCCATTTTGCCATCTATTTTTCTATCAACGACATGATTGACCACTGCGGCTGCCGAGGATAAAAAACCAATACCGGTTAATCCAGCAATAAAAGTTTGCCAACCGATCCAACTATCACTGGCTAAACACATACCAACCAAAGCAGTTAATAACAGTAATAACACTACTTTGGGTTTGGTTAATTCATAATAATCTTGGCAAGTAGACCATAAATTAAATTGATTGTTTTGTTGACCAGCGGTCACACCCTTACTCACCTGTTTCTCCTAAGTTTTACGATACAGCGTGTAACTAATAGTCACTAACACCAACAGCAAACACGCCGCTACAGCATTATGCAGCACGGCTACAGCAACCGGCAAACTGAACACAACATTGCTTACACCTAAAATTATTTGTGCTCCCATAACCAAGACCATTAAAGCTGACATTTTTTTAATAATGTTTGAGCTCGCGGCGGCATATAACCTGAGACCTAACCAACATAGGTACAAAAATGTGATCAATGCACCGATTCTATGCACTATATGCATCGTCATTCGCTCATCATAATCATGGGCACCAAATTCATAATTTTCTGCCACTGGTATACTAAAAGCACCCGCAAAGTCTAAGCGTTCATACCAAGCACCTTCACAAATAGGCAACTCAGTACAAGCTAACGCTGCGTAATTGGCCGATGTCCAGCCTCCTAAAGCTATTTGGCCGGTTAATATGATAATGCCCAAAATGGCATATTTACCAAATTGACGCATCCTCGCGTCACCACCAGGAATTCGGTATGGGGTTAACCTCAAATACAATAAAAACAAACAGGATAGTACGGTAAAACCACCTAATAAGTGCCCCATCACCACAGCCGGTAATAAATTGAGAGTCACAGTCCACATGCCCAACGCACCTTGAAAACAAACTAAAAACACCAGAAAAAGCGGCAGTTTTACCGGTTTGTTATAAGCTTTGCTAAACAGACTGTTAATAAAAATGACTAATATCAGAAAACCTAAAGCACTGGCGAAATAACGATGGATCATTTCGTTCCAAGCTTTGTGCTCTTCAAAAGGCCGATCAGGGAACGCTTGCTGGGCTGTTTCGATATTTTCGGTGGTTTGGGAAAAACTGAGATGCCCATAACATCCTGGCCAATCAGGACAACCCAAGCCGGCATCAGTTAGTCGCGCGTATGCGCCAAGTACGATGACAACCATAGCTAATAGAATGCTTAACAGCACCAGCTTCTTCATTTAAGTATCCTCTAGCCAATACGCGACAATTTTAGCACCTTGCGCATATCCGACAAAATATCTCGACTATGCAGTATCGCCTGCTCTTTATCGATGTGTAATGGGTAACGTAAAATCACATTATCTAGCGTATCACCTATGAAAATACCATCTGTAGGGTTTTCTTTAAACACTTGTTGCAGACTTTTTAAGTCAGTATTCAATAAACGAATGTTTGTTTTTTCTTTGAGTAAGGTTAGCTGTGCAAGATTACTCTTTTCATGGATGATGACTACCACCTCAGCTCGGTCACTCTCTTTGCCTAAAGCGCTACGTACTTGAGCGATGCTGTATAAAGCATTCTCACAATCCACGGCACATGTTTCAGGCAATACGTAAATTAATTTCCACTTGGGTTCGTGCTTTGATGTTTGCAAGGTAGTCATGTCTACTGGTGGCGATATTAGCTCACCTTTATTGGTAGCAGCTTGGTTAAACCAACCATTATCTAATGCTAGCTTAGCCAGTAATACGGGCAGTATAAAAACCGCAGCTAGGAGCAACATCATCATTTTATTGTTTTTTTTAGTGGTACTCACTTCTTGTTCCTTTTTAACTTATTTCTTTGAGCAATAATAAATACTGCTAGCGCAGCAAATCCTAGCAAATACCATTGTACGGCATAAGCCATATGTTTTTCTGGTGCCATTACTACAGGCTGCCAATTTCTAACAAATTTTGAAGTTTCCTGTGCATTTAATAACACCACAAAAGGTAATACCTCCTGTTTATAGTGTTGCTGAATAACCTTGAGATCTGTTTGTTGTAACACTTTTGGCCACTCACCATCAACCAGCGCGGTTTCTTTTACCATGGCATTATTCAATGGTAAGGATATGACTCCCGCATAATGTGCTTTTTCCGCTTCAATAAGAATACTGGGCAAGATGTCTCGGCTATTGGTTGCTGCTACCCACCCGAAGTTGGCAATTACTGTGCCTGAGCTTGTTTGCAATGGCACTAAAACTTGGTAACCCACTCGGCCTTGTTGGATCTTATTATCCAATAAAAAATATCGATTTGATTCCGCCGCACCTTCAAAGTTAACTGGCATATCCAGTACTTCGCCAATATTACCGCTTAAAATTTGTTGTAAACCAACTTGCTCAGTTTTAGCACTGCGTTCCATAGCCAATAAACGCTCTGTTTTTTGTTCGGCTCTTTGTAATTGCCAATTACCTAGAGCAAACATAATGACAACGCAGATAAAAGTTATTAAGGTAGCGACAACGGGTAAACGTGTTAAAAAAGTCCACATAACAACTCAAAATATCTTTAGGAGTAAATAGATGTTAATCAAAATACTTGTTGGCGGGTTACTATTATTTATGGTGTTCAACTTATTTAAAGCCATGATGATAATGCTCAAAAACGATCCCGACAGTCCCCCTATGAGTAAATTTATTGGTCGAAGGGTTCTAACATCGGCCATTATTGTTGGCCTTATATTGCTTGCTGTAGCGACTGGACTAATCACACCTAATCCAACTCCACACTAATAAATATAAAAAGCCACTGCAATGCAGTGGCTCATAAAAACAATTGAAACGTTGCTAAAAGATATAAACAACAGCAAATAATATCACCCAAACCACATCAACAAAATGCCAATACCAGCTAGCAGCCATAAAGGCAAAATGATTGTCTGGGGTAAAGTGTCCTTTCATAATTCGCATTAGCATTATAAGGAGAATTATCGCACCTAGGGTAACGTGAAATCCATGAAAACCTGTCAATAGAAAGAAAGTATTACCATAAACACCAGACTCTAATGTCAAATTCAAGTCATTATAGGCATGCACGTATTCTTGTATCTGTAATCCAACAAATATAAAGCCAAGCAATACTGTTAGTCCAAGCATTAACTTCAATTTACCACGATTATTTTGTTCAAGAGCTACATGAGCAAAGTGACAAGTGACCGATGAACTAAGCAGTAATATAGTGTTGTATAAAGGTAGACCTGTCCAAGGCATAGCTTCTGTTGTTGTTCCATCAGGAGTAACAACTAAAGGCCAGATAGCTTCAAATGCTGGCCACAAGACTTCGCCAGTCATATCGTTATTAGACGCACCGCCTAACCAAGGTACTGAAATAAACCTTGCGTAGAACAATGCTCCAAAGAACGCACCAAAAAACATCACTTCAGAAAAGATAAACCAAGCCATACCCTGACGATATGAACGCCCCAATTGCGCACTATACATGCCGCTCATGGATTCGTGTATTTGATTTCTAAACCAACCAACTAACATAAATATTAAAACTAAAAAGCCAGCACCTAATATGTAAGCGCCGTAACCCTCTTTACCACGGGTACTTTCAATTACAAAATTTCCAGCCCCAACCGCCATTAAAAATAAAGCGACAGCGCCCATAAAAGGCCAAGGACTTTCAGCGGGAACATAGTACTTTTCGTATTCTTTTTCTGACATTGTGTTCTCCTTCGTTCTCAATTCATAGCAACAACATCTGCTGAAGCAGTGACGTTGTATAGAGTATATTGCACAGTAAAATAAGTAATATCTTCAGGCAGTTGAGGATCGACATAAAATTGCATAGGCATCAACAATTCCTCCCCTGCTTGTAACGTTTGTTGTTCGAAACAAAAACATTCAGTTTTATTCATATATATCGCCGCTGGACCAGGCGATACCGATGGAACAGCTTGGCCCACAATTGCAGTTTTGGCTGGGTTTCGCACATAAAAGTCAACTTGGTTTAATTGTCCAGGATGTACTTTAACTTGCCTAGTTTCGGCTCGAAACTCCCATGGCATACCTGTATTGCTGCGAGTAATAAAATCAACAGTAATCAATCGGCTTTCGTCAATTTCTACCGATTCATACACGGCAGCGACGTCTGACGTTTTGCCATTAATACCTAACGCATCACAAAGCACGTCGTAAAGTGGTACAAGAGCAAAACCAAAACCAAACATGCCCACAACGATGGCTAATAACTTAACCACCATTTTATTGTTTTTGCTTTGTGAGCTTGGACTATTCATAAAAACTGACTTTTGCCTTATTTAACAACAGGTGGTGTTTCAAAACTGTGATAAGGCGCTGGAGAAGGAATTTCCCACTCTAGACCTTCGGCTCCTTCCCATACTTGGGCAGACACAGGCTCACCTTGTTTTTTACAGGCTTTAATAAGCAATGCTAAGAAGATAAGTTGTGATAAACCAAAGGCAAAACCACCAATACTGATCCACTTATTAAAGTCTGCAAACTGTAATGCATAATCTGGAATACGACGAGGCATACCAGCTAAGCCAACAAAGTGCATAGGGAAGAACAACACATTAACCGAAACCAATGAGCACCAGAAATGCCATTTAGCTAAGCCAATATGGAACATTTTTCCAGTCCACTTGGGTAACCAATAATACACAGCCGCCATAATCGAGAATATCGCACCTGTTACCAACACATAATGGAAATGTGCTACCACGAAGTAAGTATCATGATATTGGAAATCCACTGGCACTATTGCCAACATTAACCCTGACAATCCACCTATGGTAAATAACACTATAAAGGCGATTGCAAACAACATTGGCACTTCAAACGTCATAGAGCCGCGCCACATAGTCGCCACCCAATTAAAGACTTTCACCCCAGTAGGTACTGAAATCAGCATAGTAGCAAACATGAAAAACAGCTCAGCCGCTACCGGCATACCTGTTGTAAACATATGGTGCGCCCAAACAATAAATGACAACAATGCGATAGAAGCAGTGGCATAAACCATAGAGGCGTAACCAAATAGTGGCTTACGAGCAAAGGTTGGAATGATTTGCGAGATAATACCAAACGCTGGCAATATCATTATGTACACTTCAGGGTGACCAAAGAACCAAAATATATGTTGGAACATAACCGGATCACCGCCACCAGCAGCATCAAAGAAACTGGTTCCGAAGAATTTATCTGTCAGTACCATAGTGACCGCACCTGCCAACACTGGCATTACTGCAATCAACAAAAATGCGGTAATTAACCATGTCCAAACAAACAACGGCATTTTCATCCAAGTCATACCTGGCGCACGCATATTGAAAATAGTCACAATAACGTTAATCGCTCCCATTATGGATGAAGCACCCATTATATGAACCGCGAACACAAACAGTGCCGTACCATCATTACTGTAAGTTGTCGAAAGGGGAGCGTAGAAAGTCCAACCAAAAGCAGGGCCGCCGCCTTCCATAAACAAAGATGATAAAAGAATAAGAAAAGCGAAAGGTAAAATCCAAAAGCTCCAGTTATTCATTCTAGGTAATGCCATATCTGGGGCACCTATCATCATGGGCACTAACCAGTTAGCTAAACCCGTAAAGGCCGGCATGACTGCTCCAAAAACCATAATCAGACCATGAACTGTGGTCATTTGATTAAAGAAGTTAGGATCAACTATCTGTAAACCGGGTTGAAATAACTCGGCGCGAATTACCATCGCCATTGCGCCACCAATCAAAAACATGATGAAGGCAAACCACAAGTACAAGGTACCGATATCTTTATGATTAGTGGTGTATAACCAACGTTTTATGCCTGGTGGAATATGATGTTCATGGTGTCCATCATCATGGTGATCATCAGTGTGAGTGTTTTCAGTTGCTGTTGTCATGGTCACCTTCTCCTATTGTCCGTTCATGGCTGAATTGATGTCTTTAGCTTGTACTAAGTCGCCAGTATTGTTACCCCAAGCATTACGCTCGTAAGTCACAACTGCGGCAATTTCAGACATAGTTAATTGTTTTGCATAGGCTTGCATAGCAGTACCTGTCACACCGTTTATCAAAACATCGATGTGTTTAGGCTGGTCTTCAAGAGCAATTTGACTGCCTTTTAATGCTGGGAATACTCCCGGCAAACCTTCACCGTTTGGCATATGACAAGCGGCACAGTTGGCGTTATATACTTTTTCACCAATGGCCATGGATTCTTCCATTGTCATATTCATAGCTAAAAGCCTTTGTTCTTCGGCTTTCGCTTGATCCTGAATAGCTTGTTGTTCTGAAATCCATTTATCATATTCAGCTGGCTCTTTGGCAACCACTACAATAGGCATAAAGCCGTGGTCTTTACCACAAAGCTCAGCACATTGACCTCGATATACCCCAGGCTCATTGACCATTGCCCAAGCATCATTAATAAAACCAGGGTTAGCATCTTGTTTCACTGCAAAATCTGGTACCCACCAAGCATGGATAACATCATCTGAGGTGATAAGAAAACGCACTTTTTTGCCGGTAGGGATAACTAGAGGACGGTCTACTTCGAGTAAGTAGTTTTTGCCTTTTGCTAATTTTCCAGAAATTTGTTCAGCTTGGGTGGCCATTTTTGAATAATACTCAACGTCATTATCCATATACTTATAATGCCACTTCCATTGAGAGCCGGTCACCAATACGGTCACATCAGGCTCACTTGCATCTTCCATATCAATCAGTAAATTCATTGCTGGAATAGCCATAACAATCAAAATGATAAAGGGGATAACAGTCCAAGCAATTTCAACTTGAACATTTTCATGGAAATTAGCAGGCTTAGCACCTCTAGACTTCCTATGGAAATACATAGAGATAAACATAGCGATAAACACACCAGCGCCAATCACTACACAGATTATAAACATCAACATATGCATGTCATAAACACCAGCACTGATGTCTGTCACGCCTTTAGTCATGTTTAGCTGGTATTGCTCAATTTGATCATTCGTTTCTGCAAACACTGGCGCTGTCATCAATGCAGTTAGCATAGTTCCAACTTTGAACAAAATTCTCTTCACATGGCACCTCATATACGTTAAACGTACTTTTTTATTTTTCACTAAAACACTCACTCCAAAACAGTAAAAACTGTTACTTGAGTTAACGCCTAGTTAATTTATTGTTATTTTTTGCTACTGGGATGTTAAGGGTCGCTCATTTAATAGCGTCTAGTCTAGCTTTTTTATTTAACTTACAACCAACTGATTATTTTTTAAACACAAAATTGTTAATAAATGAAAAATAAAGGAAATAAAGAGGTAAAAGACAATATAAAAGGTAAAAAGAGGTGAAAATGGAATAGCGCATTATTCTAAAATAACGCGCCGCAGTTTTATTACATCCAATCGGCGTTACGAATAACTCCTACTGCGATGCCTTCAATATTGAAAGGCTGGGTTGCCAAATCAACCTTGATTGGAGAAAACGCCTCATTTTCTGCATGTAGCAAAACCTGTCGGCCTTTTTTCTCGAGTCGCTTCACTGTCACGTCTTCATCTACTCTAGCGACAACAACCTGACCATTGTGCACATCTGTTGTGCGATGAACAGCCAACAAATCGCCGTCCAAAATACCAATGTCTTTCATGCTCATACCATCTACTCGCAGTAAAAAGTCAGCACTGGGTTTAAACAAGCTAGGATCCACTCGATAATGTCCCTCGATATGTTCTTGGGCTAAAATCGGTTCACCAGCAGCAACACGACCAATCAATGGCAAACCAAGTTCTTCTAGCTGGTCCTCAAGAGGTGTATTCAATTTAATACCGCGAGAGGTGCCAGGCAATATTTCAATGACCCCTTTACGCGCTAACGCTTTTAAATGTTCTTCTGCAGCATTAGCAGATTTAAAACCTAATTCCCGAGCAATCTCTGCGCGAGTAGGTGGCATACCAGTATCCAACATCGTATTTTTGATTAGTTGAAGTACTTCTTCTTGTCGTGCAGTTAGTGGACGCATAAACAGCCTGTTTTTCTATACAGTTAGTGTGAGTATATACAGTTATTACTAGATCTCAAATAAACTTAATTAAAGTTTGAGTGTATGGAATTCGAATAGCTAAAATAAATTTTGCTACCCAGCTATTATGTAGGCATAAGAGGCACTATTTCATGACCTTAAAATAGTTGAACCCAAGGCCAAAAATCGAACTTTTTAGTATTAAATAGTTCTGTAGTGAAACAAGCTAACCTTATGTAAATTATATTCCGTTCTATTAAAGTATTAAAAAACTATAAATGGCAGACCATAATTTTAAGGGCTAACAGTTTGCTCTAAAGGCTGCTATTTATGCTTGCTGTGACTTCACATGTACGCAAAACCCTTAGCGCCATGTTATGCTGCGCCGGTTTTTATTAGTTAAGGTAAATATCTTCATGGTGTGGCTGGATAATATACTCCGTGCAATCATTACAGTTCCGGTAAAGTGGCTGGTAAAAGCCAATAGCATTCCCGTTGATTTAGAAAGCGAATTAGGGATCGATAAATCTAAAAACATTATTTATCTGCTGCGTACCCACTCAGTTACCGATCTTTTAGCATTAAAAATGTCTACTGATGCGCTTGGTTTACCAAAACCCACCGGAAAAATCTCGCTAGATGGCCAAGATCACCGCAGATGCTTATTTTTGCAAGAACCCCGTTCGGTTTTGAAAAAGAGCGTTAAAAGTACTCATATCGCAGATGATATTTCCAGCCTATTTAAATTGCATCATCACAACCCTGAATTGGATATACAAATTATCCCAGTTTCAATTTTTTGGGGACGCGCGCCTGGTAAAAAATCATCCAGTTGGTCAGATCTCATCGCCAATCAGGTCTCACCCAGTTGGTTACGTAAATTTTTTATTGTGCTGTTTTTAGGTCGCGACAATTTTGTTTGTTATAGCAAAGCTGTGTCTTCAAAAACAATGGCTAACCTAAAGGGCAATGAGGAAGAACTTGCGCATAAATTTATACGATTGGCTGGTACGCACTTTCATCGTCGACAGCAAAGTATAACGGGGCCAACTCTTTTAGATAGGCAAGAGTTGCGTAATAGTTTACTCGGCGCAAAATCAGTTAGACGGGCAATTGTCGACGAGGCTCGGACTAAAAAAATCACTCATCAACAGGCCAGACAACAAGCCCAAAAATATATTAATGAAATTGCCGCAGATTATCGCGAAGGCCTGATCCGATTAGCAGAACGCATACTTGGGAAAGTTTGGAACAAAATTTATAACGGTATTGAAGTAAAACACGCAGACAAAGTGCGCGCCTTAGCGCAAAACGGCCACGAAATAATCTATGTACCTTGTCACCGCAGTCACATGGATTATTTATTGCTAACTTACGTGATTTACCACCAAGGATTGGTTACTCCACATATTGCTGCAGGAATTAATTTAAATTTTCGACCCGTGGGAGGCATATTACGCAAAGCAGGAGCGTTCTTTTTGCGTCGTAGTTTTGCCGGCAATAAACTCTATACCGCCGTATTCAGGGAGTACCTTGAATTGCTATTTAATAAAGGGTATTCGGTGAAGTATTTCCCTGAAGGCGGCAGAAGTCGCACCGGACGTTTACTACCTCCTAAAACTGGCATGTTGGCTATGACATTACAGGCGTTAGCCAAAGGGGTTAATCGCCCAGTGAGCATAGTGCCAGTTTATATTGGTTACGAACATGTGATGGAAGTTTCGAGTTACCTCAAAGAACTAAACGGCACAGGCAAGAAAAAAGAATCCTTTTTCCAAATATTTTCGGCCATTAAAAAACTTAAAAATTATGGTTACGGCTTTCTGAATTTTGGCGAACCGATCAATTTAACTAACTACCTTGACCAGCAAGCACCCGATTGGCGAAAAGAACAAGAAGCTAATGGTGACAAAAAGCCCAAATGGCTAACGCCGGTGGTTAATGAACTTGCAAACGATGTAATGGGTAGAATCAACCAAGCAGCTGCTGTTAGTGGCATGTCAATTTGTGCAATCTGTCTATTGTCAGCCAAAAAACATGCTATGGCTCAGTCTGAATTAGAACAAGCAATTGACCATTTTAATGAGTTGTTGAGTGATGCGCCATACAGTGATCTTGCTACACTGCCTAAAATCTCTGGAAAAAAATTATTAGAAAACACCCTAAAACTGAAAAAATTTGAAGTGTCTGAAGACAGTTTCGGCAAAATAATTTCGATTAAAAGTAAAAGCGCCGTCGCGCTGACTTATTATCGCAACAATATTTTGCACTTATTTGCCTTACCAGGGCTCATTTCAGCCATTGTATTTGCGCACAAACGTATAGCTAAAGAGCAAGTTTTACAGTTAGTTGAAAAACTGTACCCCCTATTAAAACGTGAGTTATTTATCTATATGAGTGCTGAGCAAGCAGCATCCTATAGCGAGTTATTGCTGGATAAAATGTTAGCCATGGGCTTGCTAGAACTTAATGACTCTGACATCCAGCCACCGGCGGCTAATTGTGAAGAGTTTTACTCTGCATGGTTACTTAATCGAAGCATTCAGGAAACTTTGCATCGTTATGCAGTGGTATTAACCTTATTGTCTCGTCAAGAACAAGTCAGTCGTCCACAGCTAGAAAAGAAAAGCGCTCTTTTTGCCGAAAGATTGGCCGCGCTTCACGGTATTAACTCACCCGAATTTTTCGACAAAAAAGTACTTGGGGCCTTTATCAACGCACTAAAAGAGAACGACTTGATAGAAGCTGGTGACGATGGCCAACTGCGTCACTCAGAGCAAAGCGAAGCATTAAAAGCGGATGTGATTAACCTGATTTCACCTGAGATTGCCCAGCGTTTACAGCAGATATAGCGACCAGTCACTTATATCTGCTCAGTGACCTTAAGAATCTAAAAGCCCAGTTAAGAGCATATATTGATTGCTGGGTTTATCTTCTTCAACACACACACTTAACAAATCCTCGATAAAATAATTCAGCGCCCGTCGTTCTATTTTTTGAATTTGCGCCTGCTGATTTTCATTTAACATGTGATACATAGATGCCGCACCAAAGTCGCCGAAAATGATGTTAGCGTCTTGGTCGAATAAAGTATTATGTGCATACAAGTCGCCATGGCAAACCTGTTTTTGATGTAAGTGTGTAAATACCGACTGCATTTGTTCGACTATCTTACTGATGTGCTCAACCGATAATGTAAAACCGGCTTTAAAGGTATCACGAGTGCAAGTGTCAAAGTCTGGTGGTAAACCAAGATTGTCATAATGTTCTGGGATAAGCTCCATGATCAAAGCTAAGCAATCTTTTTCATTTATCTGCGCCAGAGACTTAATTAAATTGGTATGACCGCCTACTTTTAGGCACGCTTGCAACTCATCCTCTGGATAACCATCACTGGTCAATTCCCCTTTAAATACTTTTATTGCAACTTCATCTGGCAAATCATCAGTAGGTATATTCCATACCGCTTTTGAGATCACCCCTGACGCACCTTGCCCAAGCACGTTGTGCAAGGTTAGGCTTGAATAAACTACGTTGGGTATGGATTGAACTTCGCTTTTGATTCGACTAAATGGATTACCACCAAATGCTAACCATGCGAGCTTAGGCAAGCATAACAATTGATCTGGAAACTGAGTGAGATGATTAGCTGAAATCCTGATCAACTCTAAATTGTTTAATTGCGCTAAGTTAGCGGGCAATTCAGTAAGCTGATTGCCAGCCAAAGCTAACTTTTGCAATCTTGGCCGTTCGCCTAAAGAATCTGGCAAACGAGTTATCTGGTTGTCGGTTAAAATTAACCAACGCAGCCTGGCTGGTAATGACGGCGCTGGTACCTGTTTAATTTTATTCGCTTTAAAGCCAATCATTTCTAAATTTTCACACTGCCCAAGGCACTCAGGCAAAATCTCAAAAAGATTATTCGAGGCAAAAATAATTTTAAGCTTATGCAGTTGTTTGATTTCTTCAGGTAAGACTTTTAATTGATTATTGGATAAATCTAAAATTTCTAACGAATCAGCTAGTGATAAAATTTCAACTGGAAAAACAGTGAGGTTTTCTGACAAAGTTAAGCGGGAAACACCGGTCAATTTACCGGACTTTAGCTGTGCGAGTGTTTGCAAAATTAACAGTCCATAATAAGGCTAAAACAAAACGTCAGAAGACCACTAAAAAAGCCTTAAAAAAGATAGAAACGACTAAGGTGTAACCTAAATCCTAAATAGTTTAGTAATCAACCACTGTCATTGGGCAATCCCGCGCTTCTATAGCATTAACTATTTTCTGAATTTATGACTCAAATACACCATTCAGATCAGACAAGAAAAACTTATAGGCTGGATTATCGGTTTGCTCTTCATACAAATAACCCAATTTGGCTAAGTGTTTATCAAATTCGCTACGATCAGCATCAGCTATATCAAAGCCAGCTAATACTAAACCGTCAGCAGCCCCGTGGTTGCGATAATGGAACAAGGTAATATTCCATCTTTCACCCAAAGTATCTAAAAACTTCATTAATGCACCTGGGTGCTCTGGAAACTCAAAGGAAAATAATTTTTCGTTGAGTAGACTAGGTGGCCTACCACCTACCATATAGCGTACATGCAACTTAGCCATTTCGTTTTCAGATAAATCGAAACTACTATAACCATTGCTAGTGAGAGATTCGGTCAGTTGGGCTAATTCTTCACGACCACCTTTTAGCTTGATGCCGACAAAAATGTGGGCTTCGCGATCGGTAGAATAACGGTAGTTAAATTCGGTGATGGCTCGTCCACCTAGCAATGCACAAAAGTCCCTAAACGCACCGGTACGCTCTGGTATTTTAACCGCAATCACCGCTTCTTTTTGTTCGCCTAACTCACAACGTTCAGAAACATAACGCAAGGTATGGAAATTAATATTAGCGCCACATAAAATCCCGCCAATTTTTTTGCCTTGCATAGGATGTGATTTAAGATATTTGCGAATACCAGCAACCGACAAAGCGCCAGCTGGCTCAGCAATAACACGAGTGTCATCAAATATATCTTTAATCGCTGCACATATTTCGTCAGTGTTAACTGAGATAACTTCGTCAACGTATTGTTGGCATAAACGAAAAGGTTCATCCCCAATAATTTTAACCGCTACACCATCGGCGAAAATCCCCACATGGTCTAGCGGTACAGGTTTACCTGCTAACATCGCCGCCTGCAAACAAGCTGACTCATCAGACTCTACGGCGATGATTTTTAGCTCAGGCTTAAGTTGCTTCAAAAACACCGAAATACCTGCGATTAATCCACCTCCGCCAACAGCAATAAATAAGGTATCTAAATCAGGATTTTGTTCAAGTAATTCACGGGCAATGGTGCCTTGGCCTACAATCACGTCTTCGTCATCAAAAGGCGAAACCATAGTATAACCGTGCTCTTTAGACAGGCGTAAGGCTTCTTCTTTTGCTTGATCGAAACTAGTGCCATGCAACACTATATTGACAAACTCACCGCCAAAATCACGTACTGCTTCAACCTTTATATCTGGTGCTGTAGCAGGCATCACAATTGTTGCATGGATACCTTTTTTCCTAGCTGAATAAGCCACACCTTGGGCATGGTTACCAGCAGAAGATGCCACCACACCTTTGGCGAGTTGCTCATCAGATAATTGGCTTAACTTGTTATAGGCGCCGCGCAACTTAAAGGATTTAACGGGTTGCTGATCTTCTCGTTTCAGCCAAATTTCATTACCTAAAGAAGCAGATAGTTTTTCTAACTTTTGTAGATCAGAATTCACCGCCACATCGTAAACGGGTGATAACAATATACTCTTTAGGTATTCATTGGCTGTACGGGTCATTTAATCTTCCAATTTCGATGCATCTCGCACCGCACCTTTATCAGCACTGGTGGCTAATAAAGCATAAGCTTTAAGGGCAAGTGAGACTTTACGCACACGAGATACCGGTTTCCATGGTTTTTCACTAGCATCCATCTTTTCACGGCGAGTTTGTAGTGCTTGCTCGCTGATATCAATATCTATTTTACGGGCTGGGATATCGATAAGAATAGTGTCGCCTTCTTCTACCAAACCAATACCACCACCACTGGCGGCTTCAGGTGCACAATGCCCAATAGACAAGCCTGACGTACCACCTGAAAAGCGGCCATCAGTAATCAATGCACACTGTTTGCCCAAACCTTTAGCTTTAAGATAAGTGGTGGGATACAACATTTCTTGCATACCCGGACCACCTTTAGGGCCTTCATAACGAATCACAACCACGTCGCCGGCTATCACTTGATCATCTAAAATAGACTTTACCGCTTCATCTTGGCTTTCGAAAATACGCGCTCGACCAGTAAACTTATGAATAGATTCGTCAACCCCAGCAGTTTTAACAATACAGCCATTTTCGGCAATATTACCAAATAATACGGCTAAGCCGCCTTCTTCGCTAAAGGCATTAGCGCGATTGCGGATACAACCATTTTCACGGTCAGTATCGGCACTTGGATAACGACAATTTTGACTAAAAGCTTTAGTGGTGCGAATACCTGCAGGCCCTGCTTTGTAAAATTCCAATGCATATTCATTAGCCGGATCAGTAATATCCCACTCGGCTATCACTTCACCTATGGTTTTACCTAATACGTGTGGCGAATCAGCATGTAATAATCCTGCACGATTTATCTCCGCTAAAATACCCAGTACACCACCAGCCCGATGCACGTCTTCCATATGATATTCAGGAGTCGAAGGGGCGACTTTACATAAATGCGGTACCTTACGAGATAACCTGTCGATATCGTCTAATGTGAAAGGTATTTCACCTTCAACAGCAGCGGCGATTAAATGCAAAATTGTATTGGTTGAGCCACCCATAGCGATGTCTAACGTCATCGCGTTTTCAAAGGCTTTAAAGTTGGCGATATTGCGCGGTAATACTGACTCATCGTCTTCTTGATAATAACGACGACATAATTCTACTATTTGTGTGCCTGCTTGTTTAAATAAACCTTCACGATCGGCATGTGTTGCCAACATTGAACCATTACCTGGCAATGACAAACCTAAAGCTTCAGTCAAACAGTTCATTGAATTAGCGGTAAACATGCCTGAACAGGATCCACAAGTTGGGCAGGCAGAACGTTCAACTTGATCACTCTCTGCGTCGCTTACATTCTCATCTACACCTGCGACCATAGCGTCTACCAAATCCAATTTAATGATTTGATCAGACAACTTGGTTTTACCCGCTTCCATTGGCCCACCAGAAACAAAAATAACCGGTATGTTCAAACGCATAGAAGCCATTAACATGCCGGGAGTGATTTTGTCGCAATTAGAAATACAAACTATGGCATCGGCGCAGTGAGCATTCACCATATATTCAACTGAATCGGCAATAATCTCGCGAGAAGGCAAACTATACAACATGCCGCTATGACCCATAGCAATGCCATCATCCACAGCTATGGTATTAAATTCTTTTGCTACGCCACCAGCCGCTTCTATGCTGCGCGCTACAAGTTGGCCCATATCTTTTAGATGCACATGCCCAGGCACAAATTGAGTGAATGAATTGGATACAGCAATAATAGGCTTCCCAAAATCTCCATCTTTCATACCAGTGGCACGCCATAGGGCGCGAGCCCCCGCCATATTTCGTCCTTGGGTGCTTGTGGCTGATCGTAACTTTGGCATGGTCTTTACTCTTTAATTAATTATCTAAACTGATTGAGTTAACTGTTATGGCCACCCTACTAACAAGCAGTACCATTAACAAAAAACCCTTCGAACTTTCGTGCGAAGGGTTTAGAATTCTTACTAGACGTAAGCACTATCCCCGCAATAAAATAATCACTAGCCCTTGGGCTAAGTAAATTGTCACTGCATTGCGCAAAAAAGAATAGGGCATCACATCACAAGTTTTATTTATCATCACTGGATATAGAAATAGCATGAAGCTGATATTTTGATCAAGCATTGCTATATGCCTTTTTAGCGGGTTATATACCCATATACATCGAATACTAAACACATCAATTTTAGAGGGCTTATGGAAACTTGGTTACATTGGGTTGATTTAGCGGGGGTAGCTGTATTTGCAATCGCTGGCACACTGATGGCTTATAAAAAACACATGGATGGTTTTGGGGTTGTTGTGCTCGCATCTGTAACTGCGATTGGTGGCGGAACACTGCGCGACATGATTTTAGATTTACCGGTATTTTGGGTACAAGATCCAAGCTTTTTCTATGTGATTATCCTCGCGGCCTTTTCCACAATCATGTGGTTGCGTAGCAAAGATACCTTCCCACTTCGCTATCTATTTTTTGCCGATGCTATTGGCTTAGCCTTTTTTAATGTAATGGGCCTACAAAAGGCACTCACTTACGGCGCAAATCCTCTTATTGCTATTGCGTTAGGCACAATGACAGGTGTATTTGGTGGATTAATTCGAGATGTGATTTGCCGTGAAATTCCTATGGTGCTAAAAGGCGAACTATATGCCACTGCCTGTATTCTTGGAGGAGCAAGTTACATCTTAGGCATACAGCTAGGTTTAAGTACCGTAAGTTGCATGATAATTGGATTCTGCATCACTTTATTCTGCCGCTTAGGTGCTATGAAATGGAACTGGCACCTTCCTGTCTTTAACCCCCATGATTCAGTCAAGGATGAATAACTCGCAATTTTATAATGATTAGCTAGCCTTAAGACTTACCCTGTATGCAAAAGGAGTTGCTTCATGTCTTTAGCCGTTGTTTATTCAAGAGCCAGCGTTGGCATTGACGCCCCTCTGATTACCGTTGAAGTGCACTTAGCTAATGGTTTACCTTGTTTTAACTTAGTCGGTTTACCCGAAGCCTCAGTTCGAGAAGCCAAAGACAGAGTGCGCAGCGCGTTAATTAATTCTGGTTTTGAATTTCCTGCAAAACGCATCACAGTCAATCTAGCGCCAGCTGACTTACCTAAAGAAGGAGGGCGTTTTGATTTAGCTATTGCGATAGGCATTATCGCTGCGAGTAACCAACTAACCAGTAATCAATTAGAAAATATAGAACTGGTAGGTGAACTCGCACTCTCTGGAGAAATACGTGCAATTACCGGTGCATTACCTTTTACTTATGCATGTTCACAAGCTAAACGAATAGCCATATTACCCAGTGAAAATGCAGCGGAAGCATCATTGATAAAACTCGCCAAGATTGTGCCCGCCAATCAACTATTAGATGTATTTCACCATATCGCAGGGCAACGCACGCTTGATTTATACCAAGCTAAGTCTTCAGAACAACAAGTGGCATATGACAATGACCTACAAGACGTGGTCGGCCAGGCTGCAGGAAAGCGAGCTTTGGAAATAGCAGCAGCCGGAGGCCACAACCTACTTTTTACTGGACCACCAGGTACCGGTAAAACCATGTTGGCCAGTCGCTTAATCACCATTCTACCTCCCATGACAGATGAAGAAGCTTTAGCATCAGCAGCTATTCATTCAATCGTAGGTAAACCTGTAGACCCTGCCACATGGAAACAACGAGCATTTCGCCATCCACATCACACCAGCTCAGCCGTTGCTTTGGTTGGAGGAGGCAGTATTCCTAGGCCAGGTGAAATTTCATTGGCGCACAATGGGGTGCTTTTTCTCGATGAACTGCCAGAATTCGATCGAAAAGTGTTGGATGTATTGCGTGAACCACTAGAGTCAGGGTCTGTCTGTATATCCAGAGCCGCTAGGCAAGCCCAATTCCCTGCAAGGTTTCAGCTGGTTGCCGCAATGAATCCCAGCCCAACAGGTAGCCTAAACGACGGGCGCAGCAGCTGTGAACAAATATTGCGATACCTGAATCGTATCTCTGGCCCATTTCTAGACCGGATTGATTTGCAGGTTGATGTGCCCAAACTGCCCAGCAATGACTTTTCTGAACAAGTGAAAAGCCGTGGTGAAAGCAGTCAGGTTGTGCGAGAGCGAGTCATTCAAGCTTATCAATTACAGATAAATCGCTGCGGTAAAACCAATGCCCAACTCGGTAGTAAAGAAGTGGAACAATATTGCAGATTAGAAAAAACAGAACAGCTATTTTTAAAGCAGGCGGTAGAAAAACTGGGATTATCTTTACGCACCTACCACAGAGTTCTCAAAGTCGCGCGCACTATCGCTGACTTGGCGCATTGTTCAGACATTAATAGGCAACACCTAGGCGAAGCCCTTAATTATCGAGCTTTTGATAGAATGTTGGCACAGTTAACTAACGGTTAAACAAAACTCGAAAGGCAGGTTCGTCAGTAACCCAGAACGAACTGTCAAACTAAAGCAAACTTTACTCTGACTCAACCTAGAGGCAAATTTTAATTTATCCTCATAATTTATTTACACACTACGGTGAGCCATCTTTATTGTTTACTTCTGGTAATAGACGTTTTACCTTGAGCGAAAGGGTTAAAACGCCACTGTTACTTGTCAACAATCCTGGAAACTCAGATGTGGCACCTATAGAACAAAGTCTTGCTAAAAATACTGCCAAAACTTCAAGCAGACAGCTTGAAAAAGGTGCTTCGTGAAAGTAAACCGTACGTCTCAAGTGAAATGTACGTTTATCTATGAATCTATTTTAGATACAGGCCAGGAGAAAAACATGGTGAGAGCCACATAATCCAATAACCCAACTATCTGAACAAGCCTATAGCCCCACTATCAACTATATGGTGCAAGTGGCGCAATTTAATGATTTCAATAAATTTAAGTATCTACAGTCGAGAACGCAATTGCTATTTACAGCGGTTTTAACGACCCATCAAATTAAGAGGCTAAGCTATGAATGATAAGAGCCAACTAGGATTCTGTGATCAAGTAAAAATGCTCATCTACGTCAAGGACAGCCTAATCCCTGATAACTGTCAAGTTGCTTCAGTGACCACAGAAAAAGGAGTAAACAAAATTAGCTGTGCGAACATCCAAATTCTGGATGGCAGTGCTAGCGAAGAAAATTTTAAAGTTAGCTCTTCGGACATTTTTTTACCTGGAAATGCTATTACCATTAAAGCTGGTTACGGTGTCGACAGTGAGTTGATTTTCGAAGGAGTAATTACCAAACAAGCATTAAAGGTTCAACCTGAAGAGGGACCATACCTAAATATAGAATGCAAAGACCAAGCGGTAAAAATGACAATAGGGCGTAAAAGTGTCAGCTTCGTTGAAACTACAGATTCAGATGTAATCAGCACACTGATTGGCAACTATAGTGACATATCTGCTGATGTCACCACTACCACCGTAACCTTACCAATCCTTCAACAGTATTATGCTACTGACTGGGACTTTATGCTCACACGTGCTGAAGTCAATAGTCTACTAGTTACCACATTAAATAATAAGGTGTGTGTGTTTTCACCCACAGCTGATACTACTTCAGTGTTGACCATAAGTTATGGTGTCAATATGTACAATTTTGATGCCCAGATGAATAGTTTGACGCAGTTTAATCAGGTTAAGGCGACAGCCTGGGATTACAAAACCCAACAACTTGTTAGTGCTGAAGCTACTAATAACTTAGCTGGTGCCGGTAATATCAGTAGCGACTCTCTATCTCAAGTAGTCGGCCTAAATGACTTTCAGTTGCAAACCTCAGCGGCACTAGACAGTGAAAGTCTTAGCAACTGGGCCAAGGGGCAAATTCTCAAGAGTGAATTGTCGAAAATAACCGGCGAAGTCAAGATTCAAGGAAGTAGTAAAGTTGAGCCGGGTAATTACATTACAATTGAAAGAATGGGAGAACGGTTCAACGGCGATTACTTTGTCAGTGGTGTTAATCATGATATCAGCGAAGGCAACTGGTTTACTGATGTTAAATTTGGTTTAGAAGCCAATGGGTTCGCGCAGGAGCCAGAGGCTATTCACCCTCCAGCATCTGGCCATTTACCAGGCATTCATGGATTACACTGTGCTACAGTGGAAAAAATATTTGACGATCCGGAAAGCGAATTCAGAATTCAAATTAATTTGCCATTGTTTGACCAAAACGGTGATGGCCTGTGGGCCAGGTTAAGTAATTTTTATTCAACCAACGGCCAAGGCGCCTTCTTCATTCCGGAAGTCGGAGACGAAGTCATAGTCGGTTTTCTCAATGACGATCCACGTTACCCGATTATTTTAGGCAGTATGTATTCAAGTAAAATTAAACCCTTCTCAACCCTTGAGACAAACGAAAAAAATAGCATCAAGGCGATCATTACTAAAAGTGAATTGCAACTACAGTTTGATGATGAGAACAAAGTGCTTACTGCTATTACTCCTGCTAAAAACAAGCTGGTTCTAGACGACAAAAATAAACAAATCACGATTCAGGATCAAGACCAAAACTCCATCGTAATGTCCAGTGATGGCATTACTATTAAAAGTCCTAAATCCATCAATATCGAAGCCGAACAGCAGGTATCAATCAAAGGTAAAACCGGAATAAATATTGGGTCATCGGGGGGCGATGTAACGGTAAGTGGAAATAATATTAAACAAACTGCAGACCTCCAGTTTTCTGCCCAAGGTAACGTAACTGCGTCAGTTAAAGGTGGAGGAGAGCTTACACTTAGGGCACCCATGGTTAAGATAAATTGATTAATTTGATTAAGATATGGAGACTCATCGAAGGTGGCGTAAATGATGAAACTTATTACATTAAGGTATTTTCAGCATGCGCAGAACTGAGCGACTGAACGATATTGTTCATCATTTACGATGAATGCACCAAGCGGTCATCTTCCGCCTACTATGTTTTATATCGATGATTTAGAAGCCATGGCGCTGGATATTGGTATGGTAGGCAACTGGACAAATTAACAATTAAACAACGCTTGGATGGCTGGCTCTTTTGCTCTTTTTTTCAGGCAGCACAAACCCAGCTGATAAGGCTCAATATCATCTAATTTAATGCGATTTACTTTTTGACCTATAGTGGAGTAGTCCAACACAACCTCGGGAACTATGCCCAAGCCACAACCTAGGGCGACCATACTCACTATCGCTTCATTGCCAGCCACTGTGGCATACACTCTAGGTCTTATGCCTTGCTCAGCAAACCAATGGTGCACAATACGCTTGGATGGACCCGACTCGGGTAAAATGAACGAATGTTGACGCCAGTCCACTTGTTCTAAACGATTTAACAAGGTGTCTTTGGAGGCTATGAGTAACAGCGGTATTTCACCCAATGACAGAAACTCCAACTCAGCAGGAAAATCAGGCGTGTAAATAGCAATGGCCGCATCAACCTCTTGTTGCATCACTTTACTGACTGACAACGCTGGATCTCCGGTACTCAACTTAATTTCAACTTGTGGATATTTATGTCGAAAATTATCCAATAAACCGGGCAAATGACTTTGGCTTGCAGTCACCGAACAAAATAAACTCAGCTCACCTTGTAACTGCTGATGCTCCTGTTGTAGCTCCCATTTTACTTTTTTCCATTCAGTCAAAATTTGCTGAGAGAAACCCAGAAGTTTTGAACCAGCAGCAGTGAGTTTTACCTTACGATTATCCCGCGCGAATAAAGTAGTACCGCATTCCTCTTCAAGCCTTTGAATTGAACGACTCAAAGTAGAAGGGCTGACAAACATTGATTCCGCAGTTTTACTAAAATGTAAACTACTGGCCAAATGTTGAAACAATTCTAAGCTGCGAATATCCATCTAATTGCCTTTTTTCAATACTGTTGCGTTTTATGCAACATAATATTTCAAATATATCATTTTAAACAACATAGGTTTAGCTCTATTATCCGAGCATCGCAAGTGACTCACTAACTTGCACTTAACTAAGACTAGGAATTTACCCATGGCAAATTATTTCAATACATTATCTTTACGTCAGCAACTTGACCAAATTGGTCGTTGTCGTTTTATGCAGCGTTCTGAGTTTTCAACAGGTTGTGATTTTCTGAAAGGCAAAAAAATTGTCATAGTAGGTTGTGGTGCACAAGGTTTGAACCAAGGTTTGAACATGCGTGACTCTGGTCTAGATATCTCTTATACATTGCGCCAAGCAGCAATCGATGAAAAGCGTGAATCTTTCCAACGTGCTAGTGGTAACGGCTTTACCGTTGGCACCTATCAAGAACTTATCCCTACTGCTGACATTGTGTATAACCTTACGCCAGACAAACAACACTCAAGCGTAGTGGAAGCGGTTATGCCTCTTATGAAAAAAGGCGCGACTTTAGGTTATTCACACGGTTTTAATATTGTTGAAGAAGGTCAACAAATTCGCGCTGACTTAACAGTTGTGATGTGTGCACCTAAATGCCCAGGCACTGAAGTACGCGAAGAATACAAACGTGGTTTCGGCGTACCTACATTAATTGCTGTGCATCCAGAAAACGATCCTCAAGGTCAAGGTTGGGATATTGCTAAAGCATTAGCTTCTGCAACTGGTGGTGATCGTGCAGGTGTGCTTGAATCTTCTTTTGTTGCCGAAGTGAAGTCTGACCTTATGGGTGAGCAAACTATTTTATGTGGTATGCAACAAGTGGCTGCAGTTTTAGGCTACGAAAAAATGGTCGCTAATGGCATCGATGCGGGTTATGCAGGTAAATTGATCCAAGACGGTTTAGAAACAATTACTGAAGCATTAAAAATTGGTGGGGTCACCAATATGATGGACAGACTTTCTAACCCAGCTAAAGTAAAAGCGTTTGAATTATCTGAACAATTAACTGAATTACTTCGTCCTCTTTTTGGCAAACATCAAGACGACATTATCAGCGGTGAATTTTCTCGCACTATGATGGAAGATTGGGCCAATGGCGATGCGAACTTGCTTAAATGGCGTGAAGAAACCGGCCAAACAGGTTTTGAAAAGTCACCTACATTTGATGGCAACATTGATGAACAAGAATATTTCGACCACGGTGTATTTTTAGTGGCGATGATCAAGTCTGGTGTTGAACTCGCTTTCGATGTCATGGTTGAAGCGGGTATTTTACCAGAGTCTGCTTACTACGAGTCATTGCATGAAACACCATTAATTTCGAACACTATCGCGCGTAAACGTTTATACGAAATGAACGTTGTGATTTCAGATACAGCTGAATACGGTAACTACTTATTCGCCAATGCAGCTATCCCACTTTTAGCTGAAAAACTGATGCCTAGTATTGGTACTGACCTTATTGGTAAGGCCTATACAACTGCGACTAACAGTGTTGATAACAAAAAACTTGTTGATATCAACAAAACTATTAGAGAACACGGTGTAGAAACAGTTGGCGCTAAGCTACGTGGTTATATGACTGATATGAAAACAATTGTCGCGTCAGCATAAGCGACTCTACATATTGATATTTTAAAACGATTTCTGTCGTAAGGTGCTTGATAAAAGCCCTCTTGCCCAGCCAATTTGGCTGGGCTTTTTTATACCTAAAAAAAGTTTCCCAAAGCGCCACGTATGCAAATAGAGACACCTCAAAACCATTAATTCTAAAGGTCTTCAGATATATTTGTATAAAAAACAAACATAACCCAAGCTCTTTTAGCTGACGGCCACCATAAATATCATCACTGTTGCAAAAACAAGACTCTTTTAAGCGCCTGCAATCTATATCTCGCCATTATAGTGGGCTGCGACTTTGGCCTACGAGTTGCAAAACCTAATTAATACCTCTACACACTGGGATTAAATATGGACAACTCAATAACGCGAATTTCTCAAATAGATGATTGGTTCTTTGAAGTTAAAATGGTCAGAGCACTAAAGTCTAAAAATTATGGAGACCCATACTCTGCCATTGCTAGCCTAACTGCGAACGGTCATCAAATGTTTATCGATTCACATTTATCCAACACCAATGAAAATTTGGGTAAAGATGACTTCATGACTATTTACAAGTTTTGTCAGCAATTGGGAATGAAACACATAGGCTACGACAGAGTAAAAAATGGTTACAGATCGTCAAAGCTAGTCGACATTTTAGAGAATCAAATCTCTAGACCTAATATCCGCTTAGTGAAATAAGATTTATACGATGTATTGGCGTATACATGTAG
>Ga0105350_10000040_pt1 | contig 74872 bp, 71 predicted proteins | sample EN1Hudsemesocosm_FD_83506 | JGI IMG/M metagenome (GOLD analysis project Ga0105350, IMG submission 83506) | Methane-oxidizing microbial communities from mesocosms in the Hudson Canyon - EN1E Hudson Canyon | ecosystem: Environmental > Aquatic > Marine > Cold seeps | place: Hudson Canyon... | reverse complement strand
TATGACAGCCGATCAGGTTGCATACGGATTTGTTGGTGTTAACACAAAAGATTATTCAAAGCTGAATATTTTCCAGTTTAACCTCTCCGGTGGAACTGGCATTAATTTACCTGGTGGTGAAATTAGCTGGGCTGTTGGCTATGAAAATCGCCGTGAACTTGCCTCGTCGAATCCTGATGGCGGTGCTGCTCTTGGTGCGATTGCCTTTACTCCAGGGCAGACTACAGGCGGAAGATTTGAGGTTGACGAATTTTACGGTGAAGTTGTTTTCCCCATCTTGCAAGGTGCACCAATGGCCGAAGTACTGGCGGTTGAAGCTTCTTATCGTGTAACTGACGTCGATTTCTTGAGTGGAAGTGACAGCATCTATAAAGTGGCTGTTGAGTGGGCACCGGTTGAAGATATTCGCTTCCGTGCTACTTTCGCTGAAGGTTTCCGTGCACCTAATATCAGTGAGCTTTTCCTAGGTCAGCAGCAATCCGCTGAAACCTACACTGATCCATGTCGCAACTACGGTACTGCCGGTACTGACGCGAATGTTGTTGCAAACTGTCAGGCTGATGGCTTGCCAGCAGACTTCAATCTTGCGACATTCCAGGCGACTACCTTACAAGGTGGTAACCCAAATCTAGAGCCAGAAACTTCAGAGTCATTTACATTTGGTATCGTTTTCCAGCCGAGCTTTGTTGAAAATTTAACAGTTTCGCTTGATTACTTCGATATTGAAATTGAAGATGCGGTTGGTACTGCACCAACTTCAGAAGTTATTTCTGCTTGTTATGCCAGTGCGGGCTTTTCGGATCCACTGTGTGCTTTGATTGTTGGTCCTGCTTTCCCAGGCGTTGATGAAACACCTTCTCCATTGGCTCCCGCGCGCAGAAATACCGTTGAACAAATATCGGGTATTTTGCAAACTACGGCTAACTTGGCGACCTACAATACCAGCGGTTATGATTTCGCGGTTCGTTATGGTTTTGAAACATCATTGGGTATGATTGATCTAGCGGCTTCTGGTACTTACCTGGACGAGTATGACTATATACCTTTCGCTGGCGGAGACGTCGTTGAGTTAGCGGGTCAGTTCGGTGGTGATCCAGCCTATGGTAACCCAGCAACTTTTGCTGACTGGCAGACTAACTACAGTGCCACGCTAACACGTGATAACTGGGGTGTTAACTTAACAGCGAAGTACATGGCTGCAACTGATGATATTCAAGCAGCTGATGCTAATCTGGAAAACACTGCTGATGACGTTACGTACTTAGACGCACAAGGTTACTTCACCTGGAAAGACATTACGTTTACAGTAGGTATTCGTAACTTAACTGATGAAGAGCCACCTTATGTTACTGCTTACGATGACATGAACACTATTCAGTACAGCTATGATACACAGGGTCGTTACTACTACACCCGTGCAAAAATGACTTTCTAAGCTTGTTGTTAAGCATAGGATCCAGGTTGGTTTTATAAACCGAAGATCGGAAGGTTGAGCCCTCAAGAATTTTTCTTGGGGGCTTTTTTTTACTCATTTTTTGTATTAGAACTGGCGAAGCTACCGGCTAGGAATCAGTTAGGCATCGAAAACACGTTAACTGGCATTGAAGATAGTGCACATAGTTGAGTGATGGGTGCTAAGTGCTAAGTGCTGAGTGATGGAACAAGTTGTCTTCAACTTATTGCAAGACAGACGGTCTGGACTATTTTTCTAAACCGAAGGTAAAGGAAAATTTATCGTTGGCCAAGCAGTCATTTTGGAATCAGATAGGGAACGAAAATACTTTAACTTCCTGAGAAGGTCCCACGGTTAATTGAACACGGAGTGATGGCAAAAGATGGCTGCCTACAATTCTTGTCATCATATCTTGCGAGAATGAATGTTTTCACCGTCGAGATCCTTCTGCGACTAACGTCCTGAGTCATCGGTTGTTAGAGATCTACCCGACGGATCTGCCTGACTTTACTGCTAAAGTCCCGCTCTACTAGAAGTAATTTTACGGCCTCAACGACAAAGAGTTAAGACATTATATCTGGCCCTATCGCGCAGAAAGTCTTCTCAAAATGAAATGGTAATAAGCTAACGAATGTGAGTAAGGGCGTCGTATTTGTGACTGTACTTAACTCTATCCACAGTTGCTGTTGCGCTATTGGCTGCTTGTTGAAAATTTTCCCTGGCTGCGGTGATATCGCCGGTTTGTAATTGCGCTAATGCCAACAGGCGGTAAAACCTGTGATCATCTTTCCTAAGGCGTATTGCTTCTTTCAATAGTTTTTTAACTTCCTCAAATTTGTCCCCCGCATAGGCCTTTTCTGCTAAATGATACTGATAGTAAGGATTCTTGCTGTGATAGACTTTAACTTGATTATTATAATACAGCGCTCGCTCTGACTTCCCCTGGTGCCTATATAGCTGAGCCAGGTTGCTCATCGCGGACGGATCCGACGCCACCTCAATTGCTTTCAAAAATGCGTTCTCGGAGTGGACTTCGTGTCCGGCTCGGCGGTAAAGCGTGCCGAGGTTAGTCCAGAAGTATCCAATGTCTGGGCTGATTTCGATGGCTTGTCTAAAGTGCAAAAAGGCCTGTGGCAGCTCCTTCGTATCGAGCATATGCACGCCCATATTGTTGTGGAACTGGGCCTCAGCGTGTTGATCTGAAACTTCCCACATATGATATTGTTTGCTGAAACTGGCCACATCAAAATCAACGGCGGTCCGACCGAGAGGGGCCATATCGACAACCGCATTAATGTGCAAATTGTAAATATATGCTCCTCCGACTTCATCCCATGTAGGTGGAATATCGACGCGCTGATAATGAACATTTAGGCCCGCCTCTCTCGCTAGAGCCACAAAAAGGTTGGTAAAGGATAGACAGTTTCCTTCTCTTGCTTCATAAGCGCCACGGGCAGAATAAGTTTTCACTAGATTATACTGAAGATTGATTGAACCCTCTTTCAGTATGGCGTTCAGGATGGCCCGCATCTTTTGCCGTTCAGTGATAGCCGTAGCTGTGTGCTGACGGACAAAGGCTCGCATTTCGTCGGTCAGTGTCAACAGGTGGGGGGCGTCCAGCTCCGGCACCGGTTGTCCCGGAAAGAAAAGATGACCGGCTAACAACTTACTACCGTCAATTTGAGACTGAGAAAAAGATGGGCTATGGGTGCAAGCCGAGGCGAGAATAGTCAGTGACGTGAGCAGCGCCAGTCTGATGAGCATTAAGTGCATTCGGGAATATCGGCTTGAAAAGATCACAAATATTTCTCAGGTTTTGACACAGGAAAATTCTCTAAGAATATGGGTCCAAATGTACACTGATGATAACCTTTGTATAGAGAAAGTCAAAAGGCGAGCGAAAGGAATTTGGTCGCTGCAGACCATAATGATCACACATTCGTCGTTTTACTGATGGTCTATCTATTTTCCGTTTTCTCTATTCAGTTTTTATATTCAGTATACGGGAAAATGAAAACTAACATTGTTGTCTAGCGAAAAGCGGTCGGCTAAAAACTACAGCGTGATTGGCGTTAACGCGTAACTTGTATGCCCGAGAAGGCTGTGCGAAACTAAGAGACTCATTCTATTTCAATTCGGTCATTTCTAATGAAAATAGTTACTGCTAGTTTTTTCTTTGCTCTGTTCATTACCCAGCCCATTTTTGCCAGTGAAGCTCCCGATGTTAGAAAACTGATGACCGCTTATCAGTTTCAGGAGGCGGGATTAGATACCTTGAATAAAAAACAACTGCAGGCTTTAAACCAGTGGCTTATTAGTTACACGGCTAATGAGGCGCCAATAATCCAGAAGAAAAATAAAACCGTAAAGAAAGCAGTGAGGGCCACTTTCAACAGCCAGTTAGTCGGAGACTTTGTGGGCTGGACTGGCAAGACAAAATTCGTTCTTGAAAACGGTCAGGTTTGGAAGCAGCGCAATTCCGATCAGTGGCGTTCACCGACGATAAAAAGTCCTACGGTTGTAATCAGGAAAAACATCTTAGGTTTTTATGTCATGGACATTGAAGGAGTCAAGCGATCCATTGGCGTTAAGCGGGTTCAATAGAAACAGGACGTTGTCAAATATCGCTAATGTTTACGCTCCATCATGTCTGCGTTCTATCGATAACAGCCGGTGTCTTTTTAAGTATTCTGTAGTCAGTAGTCATTGGGCGCCTCTCCGGGAAAAGTATAATGAAACTTTGGAATCCTCAAGCGGAATGCCTGCGTCGAGACGACCTGCGCAAACTGCAGTTGGAGAAACTTCGCACATTGTTGCATCGAGTTGACGCGCAAAGTCCTTACTATCATCAGAAGTTTATCGATGCCGGTGTAAAGCCAGGCGACTTAAAGTCTTTGGATCACTTTCAGTCTTTTCCCTTCTTCGATAAAGACGAAGAGCGCAAAAGCCAGGAGCAATCTAAGCAGGAACTCGGGCACCCTTTTGGGATGCACATTTCTTGCGATCGTAAAAAAGTGAATCGAATATCGTCATCATCCGGTACCACTGGCTCCCCGACATTCAGCGGTTTTACAAAATTGGATAGAGAAATAGCTGCTGAAAATTGTTCCCGGGGAATGGTCCGTATGGGCATGGAGCCTGGAGACGTTGTACTGCATGCCAGCGTATTGAGTATGTGGGTGGCCGGTGTTCCGTCGGTCGATTCGATGATGGCCTTCGGTGCATGTGTCGTACCGGTGGGAGCTTTGAGTGGGGTGGAACGAATTGCGCAAATCGCTAGCGAAACGCGGCCCAAAATGATCCGCACGACGGTTTCTTTTGCACGTCATTTGGCAAAAACTATGAAGGAAAGGTCCGGAATTGACCCCAAAGCGCTGGGCATTGAGAAGGTGGTGGTCACCGGCGAGCCGGGAGGTAGTATCCCTGAAATTTATAGTGAAATTGAATCTGGTTTTGGCGGCGCAACCTGTTATGACAGCATGGGGGCTACGGGAGGACATAGTCCGATTGGCATATCTTGTGAGGCGCACGCTGGCATTCATGTCTACGCGGAAGACAATCTCTATTATGAAATAATTGACCCTAAAACGATGCAGCCACTTCCTATCGAAGACGGTGTCGAAGGAGAAATTATCTTTACCGGGCTGGATAGGGAGTGCGGCCCTTTGCTGCGCTGGCGAGACAAAGATATTGTTAAGATAAGTACCAGTCCATGTAGCTGTGGTCGTCCCGGCGTGAGAATGACATTCAAAGGTCGTGTCGACGATATGCTGTTAGTGAAAGGAGTCAACGTGTTTCCCAACGCAGTTAGAGACGTCGTGAATAGTTTTTCAAATGAGACAACCGGAAATATCCGAATAGTTTTACCGGCTGCCGGCCCTGTCGCAGAGTCGCCGGTTTCTGTCATTGTGGAACATATTTCTGGATTGTCCGTCGACAAGTTAGATGTATTGGGCCGCGCGTTAGAAGCGGCTATTCATCACCACTTACGATTTCGAAGTCGAATTCTTTTCGAATCAGAAGGCCTATTCGAGTTAAAAACAGGTACTACCGGCAAATCAAAATTGGTTGAAGTTGTTCCGAAGTTTACGCCTTGAATAGACTGTTATCGACGAGTGCTATTATGAGAAAAGTATTGCATGAAAGAGTGATTTTTGAGATTACAGATCGGGTTGCAACAATTACTCTCGATCGATCTGACCGGTTAAATGCTTTCGACGCTGCCATGTATTTGGGGGTTAACGAAGCACTTGAATTGTACAGAGACGATAAAGATCTCTGGGTCGCGATTATTCAAGCTCGGGGGGAAAAAGCCTTTAGTGCGGGAGCTGACGTAAAGGCATTGGATGAAAACGCAAAAAACGGGTTGAACCGAGGATTGGGTGAACTTAGTCTGGATACGAGCATGCTCACCAGCAAGCCGATTATTGCGGCAGTACAAGGTCACTGCGTTGGCGAAGGGGTTAATCTTATTCTAGCCTGTGATCTGGTCTTTGCCGACGAGTCCGCGGTTTTTATGATTTCCGAGCCGAAAATAGGTACTAACGCCATCGATATCCCCATCAAATTGGGGAAAAAAATTGGTTATAGTAAAGCGTTTGCCTTTCTTACTCCCGGCGACGGAAAAAACGCCCAGTGGTGTAAAGAAGCTGGATTAGTTGAAACGGTGACTTCAGCGGGAACTGTACAGGCGGAAGCCTTGGCCTTTGCACAGCGCATTGCGATTGAGGCCGGGCCGCTGGCGATTCAGTCTCAAAAAGAAACGTTATGGCGCAGTGTCTTCGAGGATGAAAGCATTGCTCGGGAGGTCGGAATTGAGAGGCGTACGGCTATGCGACTGACTAAAGACTACGCTGAAGGCCGGAACGCGTTTCTTGAAAAACGAAAACCCCATTTTTTAGGTGAATAAAGAGCTGTTGTGCGCAGCCGGTTACCACATCTGCCGTGCTCTATCAGAAAGTTAGGAGCTATTCTCGCTGCGAGCCGATAGATATCCCTAGATACAGCGGCGACAGTAACATAACTGGAGGCATCGCAGAGTGCTATAACATGTGAACCTGCAGGAGACTGATTATATCTTGTGGCTTAACTTCACGTAGACGTATCGGCCTTTTAACTCATGCGTGCGAGCGTCAATATTGTTATTGAAAGCGGAGGCTATTTGTGGCGGATCTCGGTCGAGAAGATTGTCCATGCCGGCTAAGATTTTTAGCCCTTTACCTATCTTAAAGTTGTACCCCAGCTGAATGTCGTGCGTAGTCCACGAGTTAATTCTGCGCTGACGATCAGTCGTTGGAACCGTTTCTGTTAAGGAACTAACAAAATGGACGGTATAACCCCCTTGCCAGCCGCCTTGATTCCATAACAGTCCAATATTTGTTTTCCATTCAGGAATGGCACCCAAGCCATCCGATGCATCATCGACAAAAGTTCCAGCGATGTCGGTCATTACGGAGTCTTTATGCCCCTGGACTTTGTATTCAATAAAGTGAGAGCCATTGAGAGCAAATGTGAAGCGCCCGAACTGACGAGACTTGTAGTGGTAGCGGGCGCTGAGATCGACCCCAGAAATTTCTCTCTTACCGGTATTGATATTTTGTGCAATGATTTGTTGAATTTCGTTGTTGGCGTCGCGTATGACGACGTCGGTCAATAACCCGGTAGCGGTATTGATGTTAATTAAGTTTTGCGCGTTGGCATCAATGACGTTGTCTTGCCTGATCTTAAAATAGTCAACTGAGGTGGTTAATCCTTCGAGCAAGCTGGGAGTCCATACCATCCCGAAGGTATTGTTGAGTGATTTTTCCGGCTCCAAATCATCATTACCTCTGAGGACAGTCAAATATTGTACTCGAGTCGGGTCCGTTTGTTGGGTACAGCCAGGCAGAATGCCAGTATTTGCTGGGTCAGAACAGGGGTCGATCAGAAAATCCTGGCTTTCGGAGGAAACCCGATACAATTCATTCAGTGATGGCGCTCGAAAGCCGTTGGTATAGGTTGCGCGAAAAAGAAGATCATCAGTCGCGCGTAACATAAGGCCAACTTTTGGATTTGCGGTGCTTCCAAAATCACTGTATCGAGAGTAGCGCGACGACAATTCCAATATTAGGCTATTGATACCCCATCGGTGGTTAAGTAGCGGAAAATTCGTCTCAATATAGGCCTCTGCGACGTTTCTGTCTCCGCCGGCAGCGCCAAAATTGGCACCGCCAATTGTTATGCCGCGAGCGATGGATTGGTCGGGTCTTTTACTCGTGGATTCTTCTCGGTATTCCATGCCGATGGCGGCTTCTATGGTTCCTCCGGAAAACTTCAGCATGGGCCCCGCGGCGTGAGCAGACCACGTGCTCAGCTTGCTATAGCCTTTTACCTTGCTATTAATTTCAATAAAATTCAATTGCTCTTGATCGATGCTGCCCGGCGGGCCAAAAAGATTAAGGGCTACGCAAGCACCGAAGCAGTCTTGCTCTGGACCTAAGGCCCTTTGTACTTTTTGAGTGTCTATTAGGTGGAGCAATATTTCTTCTGCGTCGTGTTTACTCCAGGCATAGGATATTTCCCAATTCCATTGATTCACAATTCCAGCGAGACCGGTTGTAACTCGTTGAGCCGTTGCGTTGTTCTGCTGTTCCCTGGGCTTCAGTTCAATGATTCGCCGGCGTACGTCGCTTAAATCGACATCGTAGATGTTATAGATATTTTCTGCGGACACGGTGATGGGGGTATTTTCAAAAGCCGTGAAGATGGGTGTTGATGCTAAGGTCGATTTGGTGAAATTTGTGTCGTAGCTGCTTTCCAGAAAAAAGCCTACGTTATTATCAAAATCGAACTGAAAGTTGGCCTGTACATTTTTATGTTCGTGGGGAAGCAACGCGGTGGTGACTTCGGCAAAATTATAGAGGTCTTCATCGGATGCTGGTCGGTAGTCGGCTGGACTAGCGCCTGCTAAATAATTGCTGTTGCCGTCCTGCCTAAGGATCACGGTGCTATCATCGGGTAAGCTTATTCGCGCGGCTGGCGTGGCGCTGGATCGGTTATCAGCGCCGCCCCAGTTTCTGCCGTCGGCGTCAATCGTTATACTTCGGTCGCGGCTGTTTATACTTCCCTGCTTATAAATGGTGGCGGCGATCGATGCGTAGCCACGTTCAAAAATTTTACCCCACTGGATACTGGTATTTTTCGTTTCCATGTCACCCTGACTGGTTTCACCATAGGAAGTGTCAAGCTGGAATCCAGTGAAATCATTTTTCAGAATAATATTGACGACACCTGCAATAGCATCGGCACCATAGATAGCCGAGGCACCGTCCTTGAGAATTTCGACTCGCTCGATGGTGGTTGGCGAAATGGTGTTTAAGTCGATGGCATCTCCTTCAAGGCCGTCCGGTGCGACACGCCGGCCATTGATTAACACCAGAGTATTGCTTGCTGGGAGACCCCGCAAGGTAACAGTTGCCGTCCCATTACCACCGTTCGTTACGGCTGTGCTGGTAGGGCTACCAGAAACGGCGGGCAAAAATTTCAGTTTCTCGACGACTGTTGCGCTGCCGCGCAGCTCCAGCTCCGGCCCTTCGAGAATATCGATCGGCGTGGAACTGACATAGTCCGAGCGTTTGATGCGTGAGCCGGTTACCATTTGTCCGTAAATGCGAACATGTTCGAGCCCGGATGGATAGTGAGAATCGGCGCCATGACTCTCGTTTTCTGGGGGTAGTGGTGTGCTGGAAACTGTAATGAAACGATCGTCGACCAAGCGGTAAAATAAGCCAGAGTTCTCCAGTAAAATTTTCAGAGCACCATCTAAGGTGAGCAGCCGATTCAGGGATGGAGCGATCTGATGTTTAATGATCCCCGAAGAAAAAATGATCGGAATACCCGCTTGTTTACTGAACATGATCAGTGCTGCGTCAAGATTTTGTTCAGGCAGCGTGAATTCTATCAACTCTTCCTTTGACGCGAGGTCGGATTCGACTGTATTCGCCCACAGCGGGGAGCAAAACAGCGAATAGACAAGAATATGCTGAATAGTATTGCGTAGAATAACATTCACCGGTTGTAGCTGGCCGCTCCAGTATCGCAGGAGTTCTTGGAGGATATAATTGTCTGTATATCTTTCAATTTACAGGCTCATACAGATTATAGATGAATTTTTAGCACGTTTACGCGACGCACAGCTTGAAGCGCGTACTATCGAGACACGTTATAACGTATTGGGAGAACGGATTCAACCGTTGAGAATGAGCCCTTGACTAGTAAAACTTAGCCTGCGGGAATGGGAATAAGCCGGACTGTACCATCTTCTGAGGTTTCCGAGCTCAGAGAAAGACTTCGTTTTAGAGCTTTTAACAGTAACGCGCGGTCTTCGAGACCAAAGCGCCCAGTGACTCTTATGCTTTGTAATTCGGGTGATCCCAAACCAATGGGTCTATTTGAATAACGATTAATTTCGTCTAAAACGTCGCTTAGTCGTGTGTTGCTGAAAATCAGCTCGCCACGACGCCACGAGGCAATTCGATTAATGTCTATCTTATCTGGCGCCATCAACCCGCCAGTGTCTTGCAATACAATACTCTCACCCATTTTCAGCGTCTGCGAATTTTCTGCACTTCGGTTAGACATTATATCTGTTACTTTAACGATTCCTTCAGTTACCGCGACGGCACTTGAGCCCAAGCTACAGTGCACGTTGAATGCGGTTCCTATAGCCTGAACTTCACTGGAGCAGCTTTCTACGATAAAGGGCCGGTTCGAATCTTTTGCAACTTCAAAGAATGCCTCGCCATGTTCGAGCGTAATACGACGTTGTTTGTCGCTAAGAAGGACTTCGAGTCGCGTATTAGTATTGAGAGTTATCGTCGAGCCATCAGCGAGATCTATTGATTCTAATTCGCCTATTGCGGTACTAAATCGTTGCGGTTCCGAGTTATTAAGTAGATTAGGCATTAAGGCAATCGCGAAAACTACCGATGCAGCTAGAGCCAACCCTTTCGGCCATGAACTCAATCCGCGAATAGTTTCGCCAAAAAGGTTGACCACATTGCTGGAGCTAGACAGGGCAGTGTCGTCGATAGTCTTACCGTTGACAGCGCCATTTACTGGCGAAGAATCTACTGACTCGGCATTTAGAGGTAAATGTTTAACAACGCCAAGATCCAACCATAAATCCGCAATTTCATCGTAGGCCAGTTTGTGACTTTCACTTTCCGCTAGCCATAGCGCAAAGGCCTGCAAGTCAGACTCACCGAGCTGATCTGAAGACAGGCGCGCTACCCACCACGATGCTTTATCAAGCAACGAATCGGATAGTGCAGATGTTTGTGTAAGGGATGTCACGGTTTAGCTCAGCTTTGCTCTAGGTTAGTTAATGAAACGTCCTGTAACGACAACAAAAATAATGATCCATACACTCTATAACGTATGAAAGGAACGTTCCCTCAATTTTTTTTGAATAAAAATTAATCTGTATAATAACAGGTCTGAGATGCTAGGTAACGGTATTATTGTCGAGCATGACACATTCTTAACGACCAATGATTAATGTATCGTTACTCTGTTACGATCCCATTGCGGTAGCATTAGTCTATTTAATCCGATTGACTTTCGGACCGCGCTTTTCGACATTCTTTTAATGCCTGCAAAATATACTTTTCGACACTGCTGACAGAAATGCTCATTTCTTCGGCAATCGCGCTATAGCTCAGCCCAGTCTTACGATGTAATAAAAAGGCTTGTCTGCATTTAAATGGCAAGCCCTCTATAGTTTGATATATATGCTGTAGCTGTTCCTCCGCGTTTAAGATTCGGTCGGGTGAACTGCTGTCTTGCTTTGCTTCTTTTTGGACCTCAAATTCAACGTATTTCTCATGTAATATTGTTCTTCGCAATTTGTCGATAGCCATATTGGATGCCGTCTGAAACATAAAAGCTCTGGCGTTGGTTAATTTTCCAAGGTCTTCGAGTTTATGTAAACGCAAGTAGGTCTCCTGGGCGACATCGGCAGCCTCCTCGGGACTGCGAAGCTTTCTGGCAAGAAAGCGCTGTAATGCGGGACCATGTTGAGAGACAAGCTCTTCCAAAAAGCTGTGTTTGTTTTCAGTCATTGGAGGCTTTTACATTACGTGATCTATATCTAAACATTTGGTCTGCTCAGTATTATAAAAACTGCGGATGAATGATCGCAGAAGTCGTCATAACAACGTCAATGAATAGCTTTATCTACCCTGACAAGTAAGTATGGAGTTATTACCAGTTTTTCTTGTAGCGCTTTCGGTCGCTTGCTTTCTTGTAACCCCATCAATAATAGGGCTGCTTGGCCGTAAGTGCTTAATATTAATGCGAATGATACATCGCGCAGCGTGGGTTGTAACCTATCGCATCGCTGTGTCATTTCATCGCAAGTTGCTGGCGTTATGCTAACACAAAATGTATGCCCTTGTTGAAAGCATATTTGCGCAAGCCCAGTGATATTCCTTTTAGAAGTTGCTGGTGTTAATTGTGTAAAATTTGAGCTTCCACTGGCGAGAATGCTGTACTATTTTTTATGACAGTTGTTAAACTGTTGAGAATAGTTGAGGGGCACCGTCTTTAATCCGTCCTACTGTAGATGTACCCGGGAGAAAACCATTGAAAATAACAAAAATAGTACCGCGGCTGATTTGGTCGGCGCTTATTGTAAGCATACTTGGCGCGTGTGGAGGCGGTGAAAATAATGTCACCATTGGTAATCGCGAGAGTGTTTTACATTGGGGCAATGGTGACGAGCCGCAGGAGCTAGATCCACATATCATTACCGGTGTGCCAGAGCACCATTTAATGATCGCTCTTTTGGAAGGGTTGGTGTTGAAGGATCCGACGACTCTTGAACCTATTCCCGGTGTTGCGGAATCCTGGACAATTAGTGAAGACGGTACCGTTTACACGTTTAAAATTCGGGACAACGCAAAATGGTCAAATGGCGACCCCCTCACAGCGGAAGACTTCAGGTGGTCATGGGAAAGATCATTGCTGCCGGCCTTGGGTAATCAGTATTCCTACATGGCTTTTCCCATCAAAAATGCCCAGGCTTTTTCAACCGGAGAACTGACTGATTTTTCACAAGTTGGCGTCAAGGTTTTGGATAAGTTAACGTTGGAAGTGACTTTGAACAATCCAACTCCTTACTTTTTACAATTGTTAGATCATTATTCGATGTTTCCCGTACATCGGGCTACCATCGAAAAACACGGCGAACCCGGCGAGCGCGGCACGCGTTGGACTCGCGTTGGCAGCTTTGTGGGTAATGGTCCATTTATATTAAAACAATGGGATCTAAATAAAGTACTGATCGTGGAAAAAAGTCCAACCTATTGGGATCGAGATACAGTAAAGCTAAATGGCATACATTTTCATCCGACCCAGAACATTACCACTGAAGAGCGTATGTTCCGGGCAGGACAATTGCATTATACGAACGTCGTCCCTCCGGAAAAAATACTAAACTACCGGGAAAACAACCCTGAGTCGCTGCATGTGTCGCCCTATTTGGGGACTTACTTTTACCGGATTAATACTCGCGTAAAACATTTAAGCGACGCCCGTGTCCGCAAGGCCCTTGCTCTTTCGATCGACCGTAAGAGTCTTGTAAAAAATGTCACCAAAGCTGGAGAAATCCCAGCCTATACCTTTACGCCACCTAATACCCTTGGTTATACCGCCAACTTGTCTGAAAGTTTTAACCCTGAAAAGGCGCGAGCTTTGCTCGCAGAAGCCGGATACCCTGGGGGACAGGGGTTTCCAGCAACAGAAATTCTCTACAATACGCACGAAGGCCATAGAAAGTTAGCGGTAGCCATTCAGCAAATGTGGAAGAAAGAGCTTAATGTAGAAATAACATTACTGAATCAAGACTGGAAAGTTTATCTCGATACTGAAACGAGTGGAAATTATGAGATCTCTAGAGCGGGGTGGATAGGGGATTACGTCGACCCAAATACTTTCCTCGATTTGTGGCTGAAAGATGGAGGTAATAACCGTACTGGCTGGAGCAATGAAGAATACGAACGTTTAGTTTTTCAGGAAGCTCCCCAGGCAAAAACCCAGGAAGCTCGCTATGAGGCTTTTCGAAAAGCCGAACAGATCTTATTGGATGAAATGCCTATTATTCTAGTCTATACCTACGTTAGCAAACACTTGGTTCACCCCAGCGTTAAAGGTTTACCCGGAAATTTAATGGATTACCCATCTTACAAAAACATGTATCTCAGCGATGAGTCCCAAAGCGGGCTTCAATAAGAGTCAATTATGCTTCGATTTATTTTAAGTCGCTTATTGCAAGCGGTACCCGTGTTGCTGGTGGTAATCACCGTAACATTCTTCTTGATACATAGCGTTCCCGGTGGGCCCTTTAGTGCAGATCGTGCGGTAGCACCTGCGGTTATGAAAGCGCTGAACGCCCAGTACAAACTCGATTTACCGGTATGGCAGCAATACACCAGTTATGTAGGCGATCTGCTAACCGGAGATCTGGGGCCTTCATTTAAATACCCGGGACGTAGCGTTAACGAAATGATCTATGCGGGTTTGCCGAATACGGTTGAGCTGGGATTCTATGCAATGTTAGTTGCCGTGTGTATTGGTGTCGTAGCGGGAGTTATTGCCGCCCTTAAGCCGAATACGAAACAAGACTATATTCCGATGTCTCTCGCAATGATTGGTATTTGTATGCCCTCGTTTTTGCTAGGTCCACTATTGGTATTGGTGTGCGGGATCTGGATGGATTGGCTTCCGGTGTCGGGTTGGGGTGACATCCCCGGTGACAAAATTTTACCGGCACTCACGCTGGGTTCTGCTTACGCGGCGTATATTGCCCGCCTCAGTCGTGGCGGCATGCTTGAAGTCATGTCTCAGGATTACATCCGGACCGCGCGAGCAAAAGGCCTGTCGGAATGGGTTGTGGTTTTGAAACACGGCTTACGTGGCGGTCTCATTCCGGTGACGGCCTTTTTGGGTCCTGCTTTTGCCGGCTTATTAAGTGGGTCTTTTGTGGTAGAAACTATTTTCCAGATTCCGGGTTTGGGGCGGTTTTATGTGCAGGCCGCCTTTAACCGCGATTACACAATGATTATGGGGACGACTATCTTCTTCTCGACCGCTATTATTTTCTTCAACTTATTCTCAGACGTTCTTGCCACCTGGCTGGACCCTAAGCTACGCCAGCAATTTCAAGGAGGTAAATAATGACTTCTGCAAAGGAATTTGATGACGAGCAAGGGGTTTCTCTATGGCAAGATGCCTGGGTGCGCCTGCAGCATAATCGTCTGGCTTTACTGGGCATGGGCGTTTTGATTTTTATGATTGTTATCGCCTTGATAACACCGTGGATCGTTCCCTACAGCTACGAAGAGCAAGACCTTATGTTAGGGGCCGCGCCTCCTTCAATGGCGCATTGGTTGGGCACCGACGTGCTCGGCCGTGATATGTTGACACGTGTCATGTATGGCGGCCGCGTTTCTCTGATGGTGGGCTTTATTGCCACGGGCGTAGCACTTCTTATCGGTGTTGTTTACGGGGCTGTTGCCGGATACGTCGGTGGCCGCGTAGATGCGGCGATGATGCGCCTGGTTGACATACTGTATGCATTACCCTTTATGATTTTTATCATATTGTTAATGGTCTTGTTTGGCAGAAACATGCTTCTCTTATTTCTAGCGATCGGTGCTGTTGAATGGCTGACGATGGCTCGAATTGTTAGGGGACAGGTATTGTCCTTACGCCAACAGGAGTTTGTCGAAGCGGCCATTTCGATCGGCCTTTCACCGTGGACTATTATCCGACGACACATTATTCCCAATACTCTGGGCCCGGTTATCGTGTATACAACGTTGACTATTCCTAGCGTGATGTTGTTGGAAGCTTTTCTAAGCTTTCTGGGGTTGGGGATTCAGCCTCCTCAAAGTTCGTGGGGTTTATTAATATCCTATGGCGTTGAGACGATGGAGGAATACCCCTGGTTGCTAATTTACCCCGGTTTAACTCTTTCGATTGCACTATTCGCACTAAATTTTCTGGGTGACGGTTTGCGCGACGCTCTGGATCCAAAAGCATCAAAGGATTAGGAATCGCTATGTCTATTCTTGAAGTCAATAATTTAACGATCCGTTTCTATACCCGTAACGGTGTGACGACTGCGGTCGATGACATATCCTTTTCAGTGGAAGAGGGCGAGACGTTGGCAATTGTCGGCGAATCCGGGTCCGGCAAATCGGTTAGCTGTTACAGCCTGCTGGGGTTGATACCGCAGCCACCTGGGCGGATCGACGGTGGTACTGCATTGTTTAATGGCAAGGATTTACTACAGTGTACTGATTCGGAAATGCGCGCGATTCGAGGTAACGAAATAGCCTTCATTTTCCAGGACCCGATGACGAGTTTAAATCCTTTTCTTACCATCGGCGAACAATTACTCGAGCCACTTATTTACCATCGGCAGTATACTCGTCAGGCTGCGCGCTTAAGAGTTTATGAGGTGCTCGAAGAAGTCGGTATCAAAGACCCGATAAAACGTTTTGATTGTTATCCTCACGAGTTTTCTGGCGGCATGCGCCAGCGAGTCATGATTGCAATGGCATTGATAGTGGAGCCAAAATTGTTAATTGCCGATGAGCCAACCACCGCACTCGATGTCACTATTCAGGCGCAAATACTGGATCTCATTAAAAATTTGCAAAAAAAGTATGCTATCTCAGTCATCTTTATTAGCCACGATCTCGGCGTCGTTGCTGGTATAGCCGACCGCGTTCTAGTCATGTACCAGGGTAAGATTGTCGAGCAGGGCCTCGCCGATGACATTTTCCATGATACCCAGCATGATTACACAAAAAGATTGTTGGCATCGATTCCGGATGGGCCAAAACTTCGACCGGCGCCAGAAGTTGAAAAACCCTTCTTGCAAGTTGACCATCTGAAAACGTACTTTCAGGACTCCAGTGTTTCGATCATCAAGCGGCTTCTTAGTCCGTCGTCGGCGAATAATGATAATCAGTTTATCAAAGCGGTAGACGACGTGAGTATCAATGTTAATCGCGGAGAAATTGTCGGCTTAGTGGGTGAGTCGGGATCCGGGAAATCGACCTTAGGACGCTCAATTCTTCAGTTAGTTCCTGTCACCGAAGGCAAAGTGGAATTTGACGGGGTTGATTTGATCGGCTTAAATCCGTCCCTGATGAAGAAGCAACGGCGCCGCATGCAAATGATATTTCAAGATCCCTATGCATCGCTAAATCCACGCATGACTGTATTTGATACCTTGGCGGAACCCTTGCTTTATCACGGCTTGGCAACAAAAAAAGATGTCAGCGAAAAACTATATACGTTGATGGATGAAGTGGGATTAGCGCGCAGCCACATTAGAAAATACCCCCATGAATTCTCCGGTGGCCAGCGCCAGAGAATTGCTATTGGCCGGGCGATTGCAACCAAGCCCGAGTTGATTATTGCCGATGAGCCGGTCTCAGCTTTGGATGTCACTATTCAAGCTCAAATTCTCGAGCTCATATTGGAGTTGGTTGATGCGCATGATTTAACGATGTTGTTTATATCGCACGATTTGTCAGTTGTTCGATATATTTCCGATCGTGTTATCGTTATGCACCATGGAAAAATTGTGGAGGCAGGTAAGACTGAACCGCTATATGCGGCGCCTCAACATGATTATACTCGATCTTTATTAGCCGCCATTCCCGTCGCCGACCCGAGGCGCGAGCAGTTGTCATCTTAAAGCGATAATGAGTCGTGGGGGACGGCTTAGAGGGAGATTGCAAGAAGTTCCTTTCAGTCGTTATCAATATCCAGCCAATGAATAGCATGAGATGGCAATTGAGGTGGCCGCTCGCCTCAATTACACCGGGGCTACGAAAATTATAGAGCTTCGCTAACTGCTCTCCTATGCCGGGTGATATTGTTGTAAGATTGATCCCTGTGTCGCTGTTCGTTGGAACTGTACGAACTTAAACCGCCGGGAAAAATGATGTCCAGAATTTGCGTATCTCTCTTATTTCTTCTATCTCTCGTGATGATGTCGTGTTCCTTAGATCGGTCACACCAAAATCCAGAGACGGACAACCCTTCCATAACGGGCGTAGACGTTAGTCGTACCGAGAGCGAATCTAATGTCCAAACGACCGCTTCAGCAATAACACTCTCAAAAGGAGAATCGTCGGGCCGTCAGCTGAATACTCCAACGGCCTTCGCCGGGGGCGAGCAACTGGTCGGCAGTTGGTCAAAGACTCGCGCCGGGCAGGCACAATTTAAAGGAATTCCCTTCGCCGCTCCGCCGACGAACGAAGGTAGGTTTCGGCCGCCAGCGACGCACGTGCCGAGAACGGGTTTACAAGTAGCGACAAAGTTTGGCCCGGCGTGTGTTCAAGAACAAGGCAATGCCAATTGGTATCGGATGGTAGCTGCAGGCGTCGGTGCTGACGATGTGACTATCCCTGCGCTTGAAAATATGGCGGAAGATTGTCTCTATTTGAATATTTGGACGGAAAATTTGGATTCGGATAAGAAAGCGCCTGTACTTGTATGGATATATGGCGGTAGCAACCGTAATGGCTTTTCCCACGAGCCCAATTACCATGGTCACAACGTCGCGGCAAAAGGGGTTGTTTTTGTTTCTCTTAATTATCGTGTCGGCGCCCTTGGTTTTATGTCTCATCCAGCGCTCTCGGCGGAATCTTCCCATCAATCTTCTGGGAACTACGGACTGCTTGATCAAATCGCGGCACTTCAATGGGTTCAAGAAAACATAGCAGCCTTTGGGGGTGATCCAGAGGCGGTGACGGTTAGTGGTGAGTCTGCCGGAGCGGGCAATTCCGCAAATCTTATCGCTACGCCACTGGCTAAAGGGCTATTCAAACGAGCTATTTTACAAAGTGGAGGAATGCGGATGTCCTATCGTCCCAACCTTCACGATAACGAAGAATCTGGGGCTCTGCTTGCCCAGGGCCTCGGTATTGATAGTCAGAAAGACGCTGCGTCACACCTTCGCAAAATACCCGCTTTAGAGATAATGAAGAAGCAGCGAGAATTGATTACTGCATACAATGATGTTGTTGAAGATGGCTGGGTATTGCCGAAAAGTGCTCGCTCAATCCTCGACTCAGGTGAGTACAATCCAGTGGATCTTCTGATCGGATCAAATGCGCAGGAATGGTTGATGTATTATCCAGCTAGCTCTGGAGTCCTTGAGTATGAACAGGCCTTAGAGAGCTATGGAGGATCACATGTTACGGCTTTTCGACAGCTTCTGGATGCCACGAATATGAGTCCTCTCGAAAAAAGAGACTTCATGTCGAGCGGCCACAGTTTTCACTGCGTTGCCACGAAGCTTGCCGGGCGTATCGACCAGCATGGCGGAAAGGCGTTTGTTTATAGGTTTTCACGCGTTAGGCCAAATGCCGGTGCGTTGATGGCGTACCACGGGGCTGAAATACCCTACGCCTTTGATACTGCAGATGACTGGTTACCGGCAAATGAACAGGACAGGCTACTGACCGATTCAATGCTTAACTACTGGACAAATTTTGTAAAAACGGGTGACCCAAACTCTGCTGATTTGCCCGTTTGGCCGGCGTATACGCAAAAGCAGCGTCGCTATCAAGATCTAGGTGCGATCATTCAATCTGGCGGGGATCTTAATCGCGAATTTTGTGCTTTGATGAATAGGGTCTGGGACGAAAAACTGGCGACAAAAACTTCTGGGTGACAGGTTTTTTACTTTTTGAAATAGGCTATCTTTATCCGCTAAAATTAGACGGATAGCTGTGCTGGTACGTTGTGTGCCCCCACGGTGTTAAAAAAAAGTTCGAGCAGACTGGCCATTGGGTAAAAGGTCGGAAGTCAACTAAGGGTTATTAGTGTTAGTTGAAAGATAAAGGCGATGGACTTATCTGGCCAGGATGTCTATCCTCCCTCCTCAAATTTTTGCACTGAAAATTTCACTATTTCAGATCTTTCTCGCGAGTGTGAGCGATCGTGTAACGGGTGCGAAAAGTATTCTTAATGAATATTCAGTTATTTTATCAATTCGAAAGGAGTTATCACTTGAACATCATCGAAAATGCATGCCTGTTGGCGGGCCGTCTGCTTATGGGCATTTACTTCATTTTGCCAGGTATCAGCAAAATAAATGACTTTGCTGGAACGAGTGCCTATATGGAGAAACATGATGTACCAATGGTTTCGGCACTATTGGTTGTCACTATTATTATTCAGCTCGCCGCCGGCGGTGCCTTGATTGTTGGATTCAAGGGGAAGTACGCCGCATTTTTGTTAGCTGGACTAACACTGGTAATCAGCATTTTTATGCATAATTTCTGGGTAATGGAAGAAGGTTTAGCACGAGGTCACGAACTGCAAAACTTCTTTAAGAATATGGGTATTATGGCGGGCCTGCTAATGGTCGCTGGTATAGGTACTGGAAAGTTCAGCCTGGATCAACGAAAAGGTGGTTCGGCTTAGTTGGTTTTACTGGTGCATCGCTGAAACCGCTTGGTTGAAAGCGGGAATGTCGATAATGGCTGCAAGTTTTCCAAAGGTTACCATCCTCTGAGTATAAGCTTGCTTCGATTTAGATGTTAGCTACTGGCAGTGGTTTTAATATCCAGTGATGAAGTTTCTCTATTGCCATCTTTATCGTCTTTTTTACTAGCACTCTCTCGCACTGTCTAACAGTCGCTGCATTCGAACGAATCAGTGACTGTTAGATCGCCATTATTTCTTGTGTGCGCTGTAGGCGACTTATGCGGCTAAATTTGACGCCATCAAGTTCAGGTCAGCCGAGGAATTCATCACATTTTCAATGGCTTCATTTGCTTTTTCCCGGTCTAAGTGAAGGCTGTCAAACAATGCTTGAGGAATCGGTTCCAGCGGAGCGTCACCAATTCCCTGTTTGCGTAGTAAGCGCATGGCAATAAATAGTAAGTTAGCATAGCGGCTATCTTCGTTAAGATAGTTGGCTTCATTTTGAAAACGAAGCGCGGAACAAACCTCCTCAGGCATATTCCACATTCGCATCAACCACGAGCCCATTTGTTCGCGTGTCACGCCTATCAGATGATTTTCGATTTCTCCGTGACTCGAAAAAGGATTGGCTTCCTGATAGCGACATATGCTGGAAAAGTGTGGTGGAAAGACTTCAGACAGAATTAAGTATCCGAAATTATGCAGTAGCCCCGATAGGTATGCCAGGCCCATAGTGGGTCGTTCTTTGGGAGGAATGGCTCCGACGAGTGCTTCAACGGCTGCAGCGGCGTAGACCGATTGTTGCCAATAGGGTGTAAATCCCTTGACGCTGTCTTTTGGCATTTTTAAGGTTTCACCCAAGGCTAACCCCAACGATAAATTGAGTACCAAGTCGAAACCCAGGACTCGGACTATGGCATCGTGGAGTGACTTAATTTTACCCGGCGCAGCATAATAAGGCGAGGCTGCCCAGCTGACCACCTGAGCCGCTAGAGGTGGATCACTTTCAACGATATTGGTCAGATCTTTTATATCGGCATTTGGATCCGCTCGTAACTTAATAATCCGCTGTGCAGTTTCAGGTAAAGGAGGAAATTCCAGCGTATCTTCCAATCTCTGCTTTATGCGAAGTTCGGTAAAGTTACTGACAGCCGTAATAATTTGTTTCGTATCCGCATTCTCGTCGAAATTCGCAGCCGAGGGTGTCTTTCTGGCTATTGATATAGGGCCTGTTACGGCCCCGTCAACCAGCTGTTTAAAGTTGGAATTATCAATTGTGATGACATGTTGAGAGCTTCCGCTAGTCAGCTTGATTTCTGTGGAGTTAAGCAATTGCTCATCGACGATAATATCGCAGTCAAGCGTTTTCGGCACGGAGGGTAGCGAATCAAATTTTTGTTTTGTACAGATGGCCTGAATTTCTTCAGCAGGAGTGGCGATAAGGGTTCGATTGGTCAACTTGCAAACAGCGTCGACGTTTAATAGACAACTATCATCATAAATAACCTGTAATTTTCCTACGCTGTCGTGCAATAACATTGCTCTGGCAATACCTAGCGTATCTGACGCCTCCGCCGCTGGGTGAACGTCGATTACCCCAAACTTCACATTATGTTTTGTCAGGGTTTGTTCTACGGCAACCGGTATGGTCATAGTTATTGCTCCAACTAAATTTTTCTGAATCTTCATTTTAGTAGTTAACAGATGAAAAGTCTTTGAAAAATTGTCGAGCTAGGCTTTCCCGTATTGGAGGGTCTCGAGTCTAGTACTTTTGCTCTAGTACTTTAGGGCTGGCGTTTTCGAAATATTACTGTGCCTATATTTGAACCTTGTTTACTGCATTGTGCCGGAACGTGGTTTTTGCTTTGTTCATTGACTTTGCAGGCGTCTTAATTTGGGTCTCACACTTGCGCGTTATGCTCGCTATCATCTAGCCACCTGGCGACTAATTGTTCAGCGATTACCGGCTCTTCGTTAATGAGAATTTCCGCTGTTGACTTTACTTGGTCCAGCAAATGGCTATCTCTCTGCAAGTTCGCAATTCGAAGGTTTATTAGTCCTGTTTGCCTTGTGCCCAACATTTCTCCAGGGCCTCTTATTTCCAGGTCTTTTTCAGCAATAAAAAAACCATCGTTACTGTCGCGAATAATTTGTAGTCGTTGTTTTCCAAGCTGTCCCAATGGTGATTGGTACATTAATACACAATAACTCGCCGCGGTACCGCGGCCCACTCTGCCGCGTAGCTGATGAAGTTGTGCCAGACCGAGTCGTTCAGCATTTTCGATGATCATCAAGCTGGCATTACTAACGTCTACGCCGACTTCGACGACGGTTGTCGCGACGAGAACATCCAGATTATGATTTTTGAATTCCTGCATAATGTGGTTTTTTTCATCATTTTTCATGCGACCATGAATGAGTTGAATACGTAATTCAGGTAATGCAATTTGTAAAGCGGCACAACTGTCTTGCGCTGCCTGCGCTGAGAGCGTTTCTGACTCTTCGATCAATGTGCATACCCAATAGGCTTGCCTGCCTTCACTGCAAGCGTTGCGAACGCGAGCTACAACTTGATCTCGGCGGGTATTATCGATAACGACTGTGCTGATGGGCGTCCTTCCCGGTGGTAGTTCGCCAATGACGGACGTATCGAGATCAGCGTATGCGCTCATAGCAAGCGTTCGTGGAATAGGTGTTGCGGTCAAAACTAATTGGTGCGGTTGATCTATATCAGCGCCGGCCTTTTCCATCAGAGCAAGCCGTTGATGGACGCCAAAGCGGTGCTGTTCGTCTATTATGACTAGGCCTAATTGACTAAATTGTACTTCCTCCTGGAACAACGCATGAGTGCCAATAGTAACAGCGGCTTTATGTTGAAGGATTGCTTCAAGTTGTTGTCGTCGAGCTTTGCCTTTCACTTTACCAGTCAGCCACGCTAGGTTGATGCCCAGAGGTCGAAACCATTGTTGGAAATTGTTGAAGTGCTGCTCTGCAAGAATTTCAGTGGGTGCCATTATTGCCACTTGGTAATTGCAGGCAACGGCTTGCAAGGCAGCTAAGGCGGCTACCACGGTTTTTCCTGAGCCTACATCCCCCTGTAATAATCTCAGCATGGGCGTAGAATTTGACAAATCCGATTTGATTTCTGACGCGACCCGTTGTTGCGCCGCGGTCAATTGAAACGGTAAATTTTTGAGAAACTTGTCGGCCAGATCACGTTTGTCGTCTAGCGGCGGAGCTCGTAAGCTTTTGGTTTTTTTTCGTAAGCGCAATAGACTTAAATTGTGTGCAAGAAGTTCTTCGAAAGCCAGTCGGCGCTGAAATGGGTGCTCCCCATCGCGCAACAGTTGCACCGGGGCGTCGGCCGGAGGACTATGCAAATAGCGTAAGGCCGCTTCAATGGCAACTGTCGAACTTTCACCTGAAACACCGTAAGGAAGCAGCTCAGTAAGAGTGCCTGGATTCAAGAAAGTAAGTGCTTGCTTACTAAGGTTCTTCCATGTTTTCTGCGTCAATCCTTCTCTGCTGGGATAAACGGGCGTAAGGTTTTGGTCAGTAACGGTCGGTTCGACATCGCCAATAGGTTGATATTCGGGATGATAAAGCTCAAGTCCGCTAGAGCCACGGCGGGTTTCTCCATAACATCGTAAGCGGACCCCGGGTTGCAGATTTTGAACTTGTGTCGCTGAAAAATGAAAGAAACGTAGTGTCACTGTGCCGGAATTGTCCCGCAGGCGACAGACTAAGCTACGGCGCCGTCCAAAGACGATTTCGGTCGCGTTTACCTCTCCTTCGATAACACAATCCGTGCCCACCTGAAGCGCTGCTATCGGCGTGATACGAGTGCGGTCCTGGTAGCGTAAAGGAAGGTGAAACAGCAAATCCTGCACGGTGCGAATGCTCAGACCAGAAAGCATGTGAGCCATCTTTGGTCCAACCCCTTTCAGCGACTGCACCGGAATTTGATCGAGTGTTTTAATGTTACTTAGCCTTTATCGGTAAACTTCGTCTGTTACCATGGAATTTCCGCGATGATTGTCTACGTTTATATCAACTGGCAATTGCGTCCCCTAAACGACATTCTCGAATGGCTTTACTCAATGTGTCTATCGCCTGATGTCGTGGAAAACTAGCTCGCCATGCCAGTGCTATCGTTCGTTTTGATGCAGTGGATAAGAGTGGCCGAGTTACTAGACTGTCACTTCCGTATTGTGTCAATTGAGCTGCTGAAGCCGGAAGGATCGTGACGCCTAATCCTGACGCAACCATATATTTCAGCGTTTCCAAGGAGCTACCTTCTACGACCGATTGTAGGGGGTCGCTGCCGTTCGATCGTTTTAGTCCGGGGCATGCTTCAAGAATTTGGTCGCGAAAACAGTGGCCTTCGCCGAGTAGTAATACTTGTTCTTTTTCTAGCTGCTTTGGAGTGATTGTTTTGTTATTGGCCAGTCGATGGTTTTTATTCAGCAAGACGACAAAGTTTTCCTCATAGAGGTTCTGACAAACAACATCGGGTTCGTTAAAGGGCCTAGCAATGAAGATGGCATCGAGTTCACAGCTTCTCAATTTTTCTCGTAATACTGCTGTATAGTTTTCTTCGATATAGAGGGGCATATCTGGAGCGTATTGTTTTAACTTTGGAACAAAGTGTGGAAAGAGATAAGGTCCGACCGTAAAAATTGCGCCGATAGATAGAGTGCTCGCCAGCGGATCTTTGCCCTGATCGGCGATGTCATTGATGATACTTGCCTGGTCTAATACTGATTGCGCTTGCAGGATAATTTTTTCGCCCAGAGGCGTTGCGCGAACTTTATTGCGGCTACGTTCGAATAGAGAAACGTTCAGTTCGTCTTCGAGTTTTTTAATGGCAATGCTTAGGGTAGGCTGACTGACAAAACACTTTGTAGCGGCTTTTCCGAAATGCTGCGTTTGTTGAAGTGCGACGATATAGCGCAATTCGGTGAGAGTCATAAGTGTGTATCCTTACGGTCCTTTACATTGGGTTTTCTATTATCTGCCGTCATTTGCCGATCCAATCGTACTGGAATCATGTATCCGTCCTATGAACCGGCTAAATCGAAGCAGTTTCGTTAATTCATAGTGTCGAAGCTCGTCCAATGTTTCGGGCAAAATTAACGTCATCGATCTACTCAATAATTCAATGAAGACTGAATAAATGGGGGTACTTACGCCGCCAAGGAACCGGCGGTAATAACTCTTTTAGATAGACAGAATGGCTTCAATTTCAACAGCAGCGCCCTTAGGAAGGGCTGCGACCTGAACGCAGGCTCGAGCTGGATAGGGTTCAACAAAAAACTGTTCCATGACGGCGTTTACTTCGCCAAAATCACCCAGGTCGGTCAGGGATATATTGACTTTAACCGCGTCATTCAAGCTGCCTCCCGCAGCGTTCGCCACCGCTTTAAGGTTGGTAAAAACCTGCATGGTTTGTTGTGTTATGCCCCCTTCTACTAATAACATAGTCTCTGGAATTAATGGAATTTGACCCGATAAGTAAACGGTATTTCCGGCCTTAACAGCTTGAGAGTAGGGGCCAATAGCTGCCGGCGCTTCATTTGTTGCAATAGTTTCTTTTTTGCTCACGGTGTATTCCTGTCGAAAAAAGGTTGACCTTAATGATTCCAAGCCCGCATTCGGTTCACATCCCTTAGGTCACCGATGGTCAGTGTTTTGCCCTTGTGACTTTTAGAACGGCTTTAATGCTGCGTATGTGTTTCATAATTCGCGCCAAGTGTATCCGAGAATGCACGCCCACAACAACACTAACACTATTTATATGCGGGCCTTCGTCTTCAACGCCAATTTTTTCAATATTGGCGTCCAGGCTGTTTATTTTGGTAGCGAGAACGGAAATAATCCCTCGGCTTTTTTCCAATTCAATCATTAGTTCAACTGAGAATTCGCCTTCGACATCATCGGCCCATCGTAGTGGTACCGAGCGTTCCGGGTTATCGCGAAACTCAAGGCTGTTATGACAACGGTCGGTGTGTACAACCATACCACGTTCTGCACTGATAAAGCCCACGATAGGGTCACCGGGAATAGGAAAGCAACAGCGCGCAAAGTTCAGTTGAAAGCCTTCACTGCCACGTATGGATAACGGCTGATGGCTGGATGTTTCGGGATGAGTTGTTTTCCCTTCTGCGTCTGTCTCCGCGAGTAATTGGTGAGCGGTCAAAAACGACACCCGGTTGCCCAGTCCAATCTCTTCCAGAATTTGTTCGAAGGTATTGATGCTCGTATCGCTTAGCAAGCGTTCTTTTTGTTGATCGTTTAGCGACGATATACTTGAATTGAGCTCGGCAAGCGCTTTTTCCAGCAGGCTTCTTCCTAGTGCGATAGATTCCGTTGAGCGCTGACTTTTAAGGGCGTGTCGAATATTCGTGCGCGCTTTCCCAGTAACCACAAAATTGAGCCAGGCTGGATTGGGCTGCGCACCGGTAGAAGTTATAATTTCAATAGTTTGGCCACTTTCTAATTGTTCGGAAAGCGGTGCCAGGCGACGATTTATCCGACAGGCTACACATTTACTTCCCACATCGGTATGAACGGCATAAGCAAAATCGATGGCTGTCGATCCTTGAGGCAGCTCCATAATTTTACCTTTCGGGCTAAATACATAGACTTCGTCCGGGAACAAATCTATTTTGACGTTTTCTATAAATTCTAGAGAGTCCCCAGCGCGTTGCTGCATTTCCAGTAAACCTGATAACCACTGGCGTGCACGTGCGTGGCTACTATTTAGTGCCTCGCCGTTCGTCGTCTTATAAAGCCAGTGGGCGGCGATACCATGGTTGGCCATCTCTTCCATTTCTGCCGTACGAATCTGGATCTCTATCGGTACACCGTGCATTCCAAATAAAATAGTGTGTAGCGATTGGTAGCCGTTGGATTTGGGTATCGCGATATAATCTTTAAATTGTCCCGGTACTGGTTTATACAGGCTGTGAATACACCCCAGCACCCGATAACAGGTATCGACATTTTTTACGACAATGCGAAAAGCATAGATATCCATTATTTCGGAAAAGGATTTTTTCTTACTGCGCATTTTTTTGTAAATGCTGTACAGGTGTTTTTCCCGTCCAGTGACAGTGGCTTGATGGTTTTCGCGTTCCAGGCAGGCTTCTATCGACTGCTTAATTTGATCGACCAGTGCCGTTCGGTTGCCGCGGGCAGATTTCACTGCGGCTTGTATGCGCACAGAACGCATTGGGTACAACGTTGCAAAGCCTAAATCTTCAAACTCCACTCTAATGTTATGCATGCCTAGCCTTTGAGCGATTGGCGCGTACATGTCGAGGGTTTCTCTAGCAATACGATTGCGCTTTTGAGTTTTTAGCACACCTAAAGTACGCATATTGTGTAGACGGTCGGCTAATTTCACCAGGATAACGCGAATGTCCTTTGCCATGGCAAGGGCCATTTTTTGAAAATTTTCAGCCTGTGCTTCAGCGAGAGTCTGATCTTCCATGCGAGTTAACTTACTCACGCCGTCGACTAAATCTGCGACTGTTTCGCCGAACTGTGAGCTGAGTGCGAGTTTACTGATACTGGTGTCTTCAATGACATCATGTAGCATGGCGGCCATCAGGCTTTGATGGTCCATGTGCATATCTGCCAGAATACCAGCGACCGCTAATGGATGAGTGACGTAAGGTTCGCCGCTTCGGCGCCGTTGACCCTCATGAGCTTGCTCAGCGTAGTAGTACGCTCGCTTAACTTGATTAACCTGGGCGGGTGAAAGATAGCCTTTTAAGGTGCTGGCTAATACATCAATACTTTCTACTTCCTTGTTTTTGTCCTGTTGCTGAAAGAAGCTGTATTGTTGCATATAGCGAGGCTCCAGGAGCTTTGTAAGGTGTTTTGACAGATAATTTATCTAGTGCTGTTCGCGCTAGCCTGATGACGGGTGTTAAGTAACTGCTCTGATAGTAGGATCTATAGCGGAGAAAATCTAGGGTTTAGCGTCTATTGGCAGCGCTAAACCCTATATATAGCCACCGACACGGATGCGCGATGAGCATTTGAGACTGAATCAGTAAGTAAAGAGTGACTAAAGACCGCTCGGCGCAAGCTTACAAGCTTGGTATTTGATCCAGGTCCGGGCTATCAAGGTCCAGCATTAGTTCTTCGGGGCTTTCTTCTTTGGGGCGCATGATTTCATCGGCAGTTATAAGTCCGTCAGCGAGTTCGCGCAAGGCGATAACCGTTGGTTTGTCTGAATCTTCGCTGACCAGTGGATCTTTTCCACCGGTTGCCAGCGCACGTGCACGCTTGCTTGACACCATGACTAATTCAAAACTGTTTTCTACTTTATCTAAACAATCTTCAACTGTAATACGGGCCATTGCAGGTCATCTCTTTTCGCTAATGTTGATCGTATTCCCTACCCTTTAACGCGATGTTTTTGGGAGAGATAAAATCAACCATTCATTTCGGCCGCGTATTGTATCAAAAAAGAGGAGGTTAGGGTAGCAGTGCCTTTAATAGAGACCCGTGCCGTTGTTGCTGTGGTTTGGTGCGCAGTCTCGAGCTAAGCAGTATCCTCTGTAAATCCTGTAGAGCATCGGCAAACACATCATTAATCACCAAATACTCGGCCTCTGTGTAGTGTGACATTTCGTTGGTCGCTTCAGCCATGCGCTGATTGATAATCGCTTCGTCGTCTTGTCCTCGAGAGGTGAGACGTTCGCGCAGTGCAGGCAATGATGGCGGTAATATGAAGATAGAAATCGTTTCTGGCATTGCAGTTGCCACCTGCTGGGCGCCTTGCCAGTCAATTTCCAGAATGACATCGATACCGCTGTCGAGAGTTTCGTTTAGCCATTGCTTGGATGTACCGTAGTGGTTGCCAAATACTTCGGCACATTCCAAAAATCCTTGCTGGTCAACCATCTGCTGAAAGTGTTTTTGATTAACGAAATGATAATTGGTACCGTCTAGCTCTCCGGGTCGAATGCCGCGCGTCGTATGTGAAACAGAAACTTGCAGATGATCTGTCGACGCAACCAGCTCTCTGACTAAACTTGTTTTTCCAGCGCCGGAGGGAGCAGAAATTGTATAGAGAGAGCCTCGATAGGGATTGATCATATTGTTGGGACACATGGTGTAAATTTCCTTACATTTAACGTTTCTGGGCCTATCAATATCCGCTGTCGGGTTCGGTACGGGAGAATTTTACGCCACTTCTGCCTGGTGTTTCACGTATTACTCGTTCAGGGATTGTTACTCAATATTCTGGATTTGCTCCCGCATTTGTTCAATCAATACTTTTAGTTCTACCGCTGCTTGAGTCGTTTCACTGACAATAGATTTGGACGAAAGGGTGTTGGCCTCGCGGTTGAGTTCTTGCATCAGGAAATCGAGTCTACGCCCGCACGCTCCGCCTTTATTGAGAACTCTGCGGACTTCTTCTAGATGTGTGTCAAGGCGATCGAGCTCTTCATCTACATCTGCTTTCTGTGCCAATAACACCATTTCTTGTTCCAGTCGATCAGGATCAAGTTCTGTTTTTAACTGCTCCAGTCGCTCACTTAATTTGACTCTTTGAGTTTTTAGAATTAAGGGTAATTGCGTTCTGACATCTAAGGTTATAGTTGCAATGGTGTCCAAGCGCTGTTTAATGAAATCTCGCAGCGCAGAACCTTCCCGTTCACGGCTTTCTATTAGTTGCATAAGTGTCGATTGAAACAATTCCAATATTTGCGGAGACATCATTTCCGTGTTGATCTCTGATTCTGAGATGACTCCCGGCCATTTTAGAATTTCTAGCGGGTTTAGCTTTGCTGGATCTTCCAATCGATTCTGAATCTGTTCCGTCGCGTTGATAATCTGAGCTATCAGCTCGTTATTGAGAGAGAGCTCATTTGACTTTTCAGAGCCGCCGAGTTGCACGCGCACGCTGCACTCTACTTTGCCGCGACTCAGGTTCTTCCGAAGGATGTTTCTGAAATCGTTCTCAAGATGACGCACGTTCTCAGATAGTTTAAATGTTGGCTCGAGATAGCGATGGTTGACTGAGCGGATTTCCCAGACGAAAGAGCCCCATTCTTGCTGTGACGTTTGTCGGGCAAAAGCGGTCATACTGCGAATCATAGAGCGCGCACCTAAATAGAAAAACGTTATTCTAGCGTGAATTTTAAAGTCGCGAAACAATATAGGGCAATTCCACGTCTTCGGGAGAAGAAGAGTTCTTTTTTACGCATTAACGCCCATTATCTTAACGATCCATATCGCGCTGGACGTCGGTTTCAAGGATAATGCCGGCCACGGTGCTCTTTGAATGGAAATTTTTTGGAGTATAACTGAACAACGACTTTAGGAAACACAATGACAGTAATTAGGCCCAGTGGGCGCAGCCATGATCAATTGCGCGATATTAGTATTACACGAAACTTCACCCGTCATGCTGAAGGGTCAGTTTTAGTGGCGTTTGGTGATACTCAGGTAATTTGCACCGCTTCGATTGAAAAAGGCGTGCCGGGCTTCCTGCGAGGTCAGGGTCAAGGATGGATTACTGCGGAGTATGGCATGTTGCCTCGCTCGACGGGAAGTAGAATGGGTCGAGAAGCTGCACGCGGTAAGCAAGGTGGACGTACGGTTGAAATCCAGCGTTTGATTGGAAGGTCCTTGCGGGCAGCCGTCGATTTATCCGCGTTAGGAGAAAATAGCATTACTATTGATTGCGACGTGATTCAGGCCGATGGCGGCACGCGAACTGCTTCTATCACTGGCGCATGTGTAGCGCTTGTCGATGCTTTCACTGCATTGCGAGAACAAGGTATTATCACCACTAATCCGTTAAAACATATGATTGCCGCTGTGTCAGTAGGCATCTATGAAGGGTTGCCGGTACTAGATCTGGATTACCCGGAGGACTCTAATGCGGGCACAGATATGAACGTCATAATGACGGAGAACGGTGGCTTTGTAGAAGTGCAGGGTACGGCGGAAGCTGAACCCTATAGCCGTCAAGAATTGGAGCAGATGTTAGGTCTGGCTGAATCTGGAATTAATCAATTGATCTTAAAGCAAAAAGAATCGCTATCTGCTTAAGTGAGCAACCACTGATACTGAGGACTTTTCTCAAATAAATACCTTATCTCTAAAAAAGGTTCCAATGGTCCATTAGGCGCCTTTTTTTGAGATAAGCGCAATACTGAAATCAAGGCGATATTTCGTAATCGTAGTCCATCATCAGCGGTGCATGGCTCGAAAAGACTTGGTTTTTATATATAGCCCCGTACTCAACGGCTGATTTTAAGCCTGAGGAGATGACCTGGTAATCGACACGCCAGCCATTTTCGCCTCGATCACCGTCCGGCCACCAGGTAAATTCATCATCGTCCTGATTTATTTCACGAAAGCTGTCTACGTAGCCTAAATCGCGAAATAGCTGACTCATCCACTGTTGTTCTTGCAGTAAAAAACCCGAGTTTTTTTCGTTCTTTTCCTGATCCTGGATATCGTTCGAATTGTGCGCGATATTCCAGTTCCCGCATATAATAAACTCGCGACGTTTATTTCGTACTTTGCTGAGGTGATTTTGAAATAAGTCAAAAAAGTCGTCTTTTCGTGACTGTTCATTGCTATCAGCTTGATAGCCGCTAGGTGCTAACAAACAACCAATACTCACATTTTGAAAGTCTGCTTGAATGTAACGGCCTTCCATATCAAAATCTACAAATCCTAAGCCCGTCATAATGGCCTTGGGCATTTCTCGACAGTAAATCGCGACACCGTTAGTATTCTTGTCTGCGGCATCAAAAAAATAAGCGTTATATCCCTGCGGGAAAAATACATCTTCCTTTAGTTCGTATTCCTGAGCTTTTAGATTCTGAACACAAATGAAATCGGCATCCTGGTCTAATACCCAATCGTAAAACCCCTGCTTTTCGGCTTCTCGAATACCGTCAGCACAAAAACTAATTATTCTCATGATTTGCTTCGCATTGAATCAATCTGTCTAGGATGTTTGTAAGAAAAAGAGCCTGTGATACCCGAGCCGAACTACCTATGGAAAAGACAGTAAAATTACCATAGCTTGTCAGAAAAGAGTTATAGTACCCCGATTTTGGTAAGTATACCTTTAAGTGTTTGATTATTATAATAAAATATTATTTTACGCTATTACTACTTTAATTATTTAGGAATACCTTGTTTCACCTAAATTTATCCGCACTCAAAATATAGCCTAACTATAAATACTACATCTACAATAAACTATTACTAGACGCACGACGAAAGGCAGATAAAGGTATAAGTTTGTTTCGACCAACCAGTTTAATACCACTGTCATCGAGTGTTGCAAATCACGTTATTAAAAGTATTCTAGGGTTTGCGGCCAATGACTTTTGTATTAGTTTAGATCTTGTCTGCGATTCTGCCAATAAATTGAAAGAGAAGCAATATGGAAGATTACCAACAGCAGTTTATCGAATTAGCGATTGCTCGCCAAGCGTTATGTTTTGGCGAGTACACATTGAAATCGGGGCGGATCAGTCCCTACTTTTTTAATGCGGGCTTGTTTTGCACGGGTCGGGCGTTGGCGCAAGTAGGTCGATGTTATGCGAATGCGATTATTCAATCAGGCGTTGAATTTGATTGCTTATTTGGACCGGCATATAAGGGAATACCGTTAGCTGCGGTGACAGCAGCTGCTCTCGCGGACCATTTTGGCCGTGACGTACCATACGCCTACAATCGTAAAGAAGCCAAAGATCACGGCGAGGGCGGTGTGATTGTTGGCGCACCTTTGAAGGGTCGTATTCTTGTTATTGATGACGTAATAACAGCCGGAACTGCGGTGCGGGAAGTTATATCACTTATTGGCGACAGCGGTGCGGAAGCTGCTGGAGTAGTCATAGGCCTCGATCGACAAGAAAAAGGTGGTGGTGAATTATCGGCTATTCAAGAGGTCGAAAGGGAATATAATATCTCAGTCATTAGTATTATTGACCTAGGGCAAATAATTACCTACTTAGGCGAAGTGGATAATCAAGATGCGGATGTGGTCAAAATCGAAGCCTATCGAAACCAATATGGTGTTTAACGCCAGATCGAATTACTATAAGTCATAGATGTGAGTTCTGGACAGAATGGATTTTTCATGGTTATCAATAATTTGAAGACAATAATAGGTAGTAACAATCCGTCATCTGCGACGCCTCGTTTCGTATCTTGGGTGCCAGTGGTGCTGATTGTTTTCTGTCTCAATCTCCAGGCCGCCAATCAATTGTATCGATATGTTAATGACGAAGGTGTATCGGTTATAAACTTTAAGATTCCTCCTGAATTTGTGCACAAAGGTTACGATATCATCAATCCAGACGGGAGTCTTATTCGTAAAATACCTCGAGAGCTGTCTAAAGAGGAGTTGTCCTTACGAAATACCGACGAATCGAGAGCGCGGTTTGCGGAGGAAGAAGAGAAGCGTTTGCGTGCCTGGGATAATTCCTTGATGTTGAGATACAGTAGCATTGAAGATATTGAGGCGGCACAAGAACGGGCGATGCGGGACTTAAAAGTCCGTATTAGTATTCTAAAAAGCAATCTCTCAACAATAAAATCACAAATTGAGAGAGAGCAGCTCAAAGCAGCGAATATAGAGCGTAGTGGTGGACAAGTGCCCGAAGAAATCAGTGCCAATATTGATATTTTGCGTTTAGAAATCGAGGATACGGAGCAGTCGATTACCGCTCGCAGGGATGAAATTGAGTCTGTTAACACAACTTTTATGCGTGATATGAACAGATTCGCAACGTTGCAGGACCGAGTTAATATGCGTAGACAGCAATACAGAGGTACGACACCCGAAAAGCGAAGGTATTAGCTAGCTATGTTTTTTACCGGCAGTATCGAAGAGGCAGAACGAAGAAGAGTTTTATAGTGTACTAGGATTCAACAACATTTTCAGGAATGTGCCTAGCCTTTGCAGCCGCATAGGTTTCTTTATAAAATCCATCAACGAGTACGTGCCATTGCTCATGCCAGTTCTCTGTGGGTTTGCGTTTAAATTCGCTGCGAACAAATTGACTAATTCGTCCTTCAGCGGTGGCCATTAGCATATTGACTGCGATGCCAATGGGGATCACGGGTCTAATGCCTTCCTTTATTTCTGCCTCGCGTAGAATCTGTTTTAGCTGAGTTTCCAGTCGATCGAAAAACAATGCTACGCGGATCCGAAGCCTGTCGGTCTCACCAGCAAGTGCGTCGCCGGTTAAAATACGAGTGATACCCGGGTTTCTCTCTGTAAAAGCGAGCAAGAGAGAAAGGATTTTTTCACAGCTTGTGATTGCATCATGCTCGTCTTTAATGATTAGGGTTACGCGGCTAAAAATGGTCTCTTCAATAAACTCAATGAGACCTTCAAACATTTTTGATTTGCTGGGAAAGTGGCGATAGAGCGCAGCTTCAGAAACTCCAACCTCTTTCGCCAGACGTGCAGTAGTGATTCGTTCTCCGGGGCTGACTTCCAGCATATGGGCCAGTGCTTCGAGGATTTGTTGTCGACGGGATATCTTTTTTATCACTTATTTTCCACTTGTCGAGTCACAATAGGATAAATCGCTTATCCTTATTTGGAGGGTTTATGCTAAACCATTTAAAGCATTACCTGCAACAGCAAGCACAAAAGAAATTGGCCGCATTTACAAAAAAACCGTTTTGGCTAGCCCAAAATATTGTGATGTTTAATGCCGCTAAATAACGCTGACCTGATCTTTTACCATGGATTATTTTTGATTGGTAATGAGGGTGCCCACACCTTCATCGGTGAAAATTTCCAAAAGCACCGCATGTGGAACTCTGCCATCGATGATATGAGCGCTTTTAACGCCGCCTTTAACAGCGTCCAGTGCACAGCTAATTTTTGGCAGCATGCCCCCGTGTATCGTGCCGTCGGCGATCAATTCGTCTACCTGCTGGGTGCGAAGGCCGGTAAGTACCTCGTTGTTTTGGTTCATTAATCCTGCGACATTTGTGAGCAGCATCAATTTTTCTGCACACATAACCTCTGCAATTTTCCCAGCGACAAGATCTGCATTGATATTGTAAGAAGCTCCATCGATTCCAACGCCGATCGGTGCGATGACTGGGATAAAATTACTATTTAGTAACATGTCCAATACACCACGATCAATGGAGGAAACCGCGCCGACATGCCCTATGTCGATTATTTCCGGTGCGGTCATTTCCGGAGCCTGGCGGCTTACCTGCATCTTCCGAGCTTGAATAAGATTGCCGTCTTTCCCAGTGAGACCGACAGCCTTTCCCCCGTTGTTGTTTAGAAGGCTGACTATTTCTTTATTGACGCTGCCGCCTAAAACCATTTCTACAATGTCCATTGTTTCGCTGTCGGTTACCCGCATGCCGTCAACAAAATTGGATTCTATGTTTAATTTTGTCAGAAGGCTGCCGATTTGAGGGCCGCCTCCATGCACTACCAGTGGATTCATGCCCACCAGCTTCATTAGAACGACATCGCGCGCAAACTGTTCCTTCAGCTTTTGGTCGGTCATGGCGTTCCCGCCGAATTTCACAACGATAGTTTTTCCTGTGAAACGTTGAATATAAGGGAGCGCCTCCGTTAATACGTTAGCTATGTTTATGGCAGAGTCACGAGTTAGTGACATGGGGATTCCTTTTAGTGTTGTTGAGCTAGTTTTGGGTAGAAGTCGAGTTAACTTCCTGGGCTTAATGTCGTACGAGATGTATCAAACAACCATCACATCGAGTTAACTCGCATTAGGCACTGTGCGTCGGCGATAAAAACATTGTTTCAAAAGTTGAATGGTATTTCGTTTTCGACGGCGGTCAGCTGCTCTTTGAATTGAGTCTGAATTCTTTGCATCGCGTCATCTGTATCAGCTTCAAAGCGCAGCGTAAGCATAGGAGTGGTATTGGACGCGCGAACGAGGCCCCATCCATCTGGGTAGTCTACACGTATTCCGTCTAGCGTTGAAACCTTGCCGCCGTCAAAGTTTCCCGAGCTAACCAGTTTCTCTACAATGGAGAATTTTTGTTCTTCTCCTGTTACTACTTTTATTTCAGGAGACGATATGCTTTCTGGAAAAGACTCAAGCTGTAAATCGAGATCAGGGTCTGTTGTACTGAGGATTTCGATCAATCTTGCGGCTGCATACATGCCATCATCAAAACCAAACCAGCGTTCTTTGAAGAAAAAATGGCCTGCAAATTCGCCTCCGAGAAGGGCTCCCGTTTCCGCCATTTTTTCCTTCATAAATGAGTGTCCGGTTTTCCACATGATCGGTCTACCACCATAATTGCTTATTAAGGTGTTTAGATTCCGGGTACATTTAACATCGAAAATCACGTCAGCCCCGGGGTTTCTTGAAACCACATCTTGGGCGAGCAGCATAAGTAGTCGATCTGCTGCAACGAATTTTCCAGAGGCAGTCACGACACCAAGACGGTCGCCGTCGCCATCGAAGGCAATGCCGAGGTCTGCTTGCTGTTCGACTACGGTACGCTTTAAGTCTTCAAGGTTTGACTCGATTGTAGGGTCGGGGTGATGGTTTGGGAAATTGCCATCTATTTCACAATACAGGGGAACAACATCGCAGCCGAGCTCTTCAAATAGACGCGGTGCAATTTGCCCGGTCACTCCATTTCCGGCATCGATTACAATTTTTAATGGTTGGGCAATGGCGACATCATTGATTATATAGTCAATGTAAGCCTGCTCAACTTCTTGGGTTTGGTAATTTCCCTGACCATTGATTATGTCTTGATTAATGATCCGTTGGCGAAGATTTTTGATAGCGTCTCCAGATAGTGCTCTGCCACCAATGACAATCTTGATGCCATTGTATTCTGCCGGGTTGTGGCTACCAGTAATAACGACGCCTGTGTGCGTACCGAGCTCGTGAGTCGCAAAATACATTAGGGGGGTGGGTGACATGCCAAGATCGATGACATCCCTGCCACTGGCCAAGAGGCCTTTTGTTAACGCCTCCAGAATTCGGGGTGAGCTATGTCTACCGTCAGCGGCTACGACAACGCTTTGCTGTCCCTGATCGAGAGCTTCACTGCCGATAGCCAAACCAATCGCATGGACGACCTGATCTGTTAATTGTTGCTCGGCAAGTCCGCGAATATCATAAGCCCGGAAAATTGTTTCAGGGATCTCAGTTGGCAATGAAGTATTCGGATCGGCGCCTTCGGTTTCGGTAGGTACGTCTTGAGCTGTGCTTGTCGGAGTGCTTGGCGACGATGGTTGCAGTTCATCTGGGTTAGCGACATTGGAGCTCGCTGAATCTTCTATTTTTTCCTTGAGGCTTTTGTGAGCTGCTGCAAAGCCGGGTAGTGTAAATGATGTCGCTTTGATCTTTGCTGCTCCCAGCATATTCAGGTTGTCAGCTAGTACTCTTTGGAGCGCAAATTTTGTAAAAGCAGCAGACCCGATTAACGTTATGACAATGACGGCTAATAATATCCATAAAACAGTGCTGCCGAGGCTGCTGCGATAGACTAAGTCAGCCGATGGAGTGAAATTAACAGTCCAGGATGATGCAAAAACTTCTGCGGCAGTGGTTAGTTCGGTGGCCGTGCCGGCACCGGTGGAGGTGATGGTGTTTTCTTTATTTTTAAACTGCTGCAGTAATATTGAGTTGCCAATATTGTTGTCCAGCTGGGACAGTAAATTTTTCAGGTACTGATCATCCAATGTAAGAAGTAATGCACCGATCGCAAATTTTTTTTCGGGAGACTTGATGGATTCCGCTAGGGAAAATAACCACTGATCTCCAATCTTGTAAGCTTCTGCATTAACCTTATCGCCGGAACTGACTGTTCGCAGAATATCCAATTCAATATTGTTGCGGAGCTTATGGCGCTTTCGATCAAATGACGCGATTCCGAGCGGCCCCAGTTCAATTAACTTTGCGCTTGTTGCCTCCGGGAATGCACGATTGAGTTCTACCTGGTAGCGTTGAATTGTTTGTTCGTCTTTGGTTTCCATGGCCAAGAGAAGTTCGGCAGAATTAGCGAAGGTTGATAATCGAAAGTGCAGTTGGATTAGGGCTTGGCTTACTTGCGCCGCTTGGCTTACAGCCATAGTTTGAGCCTGCAATTCAACGCTGGCCGTATTGATGGCAGGGCGTTCTATCACGGCCAAGTAACCAAATCCCACCGCAATCACGAGCAACGCGGTTGCTACGCCGATGGAGATGACGGACAGTAATTTATTGTTAGCTTTACTCTTCTTAGGGGAAGCCTTAACAGCTTTATTTTTGGCCATAGCAATTCAGAAGTTAATATCCGTTTCTCTGGTAATAGATTAAGGGCTTAAGAAATTAGTCGATGTAAATGATCCATATTGGTAGCTTGCGGCCATGTTGTCCAGCAACATACAGAGAAAAAGAGTCGTACAAAGTCATTTTCACCTATTTTGGTCCGTTAGTAGTCCTATTTTTTATAATGGGCATTTATTTCAGCAATTAAAATACGACTGAGCTGATATTTGGATGTTGTCGGTATTGACTTCATGCCGTCTTTCCAGATAACGGAAACAGCATTGTTATCAGAGTTAAAACCGATCTCTTTATCGGAAACATCATTCGCCACTATCAAGTCCATTTTTTTATTTTCCAGTTTGCCCCGAGCGTACTCTTCAACGTTTTGTGTTTCAGCGGCGAAACCCACGGTAAAGGGGCGATGTTCATGGCTAGCTACAGCGGAAATAATATCGGGATTGCGGGTGAGCTCGATGGTCATTGACTCGGCTGATTTTTTGATTTTCTGGTTGGCTGCAAGAATCGGGCGGTAGTCTGCTACGGCGGCAGCTCCGATAAAAATATCGCAGATGCCTAACTGATCCAGTACCGATTGGTGCATTTCTGCAGCGCTTTCGACATCGATTTGATTGACACGATCTGGGGTTTCGAGCGCGACCGGCCCCGAAATCAAGGTGACAGCGGCACCGCATTCGACCGCTGCTGCTGCCAGCGCGTATCCCATTTTCCCCGAGCTGTGATTACTAATATAGCGCACTGGGTCAATAGCTTCGCGGGTTGGGCCAGCTGTAATGACGACCGTCACGCCGTCGAGAATATTCGATTGAAATTGTTTGGCGGCGAGTTCGACAATTTCATCGGGCCCGAGCATTCGCCCGGGGCCAACGTCTCCGCAGGCCTGCGAGCCTTCTCCAGGTCCAAATATGGATATCTTCCTGTCGTTTAAGGTTTGCAGATTTTGTTGAGTGGCCGGGTCGTGCCACATTGCCTGGTTCATGGCAGGGGCTATTGCTACGGGGGCATTAGTTGCTAGGCATAGTGTTGATAGTAAGTCATCTGCCTGGCCGTTCGCGAATCTTGCCATGAAATCAGCACTGGCGGGTGCAATCACGACCAAATCGGCCCAGCGAGCTAGTTCTATGTGTCCCATAGCGGCTTCGGCCGCGGGGTTGAGTAAATCACAATGAACGGGGTTTCCAGAAAGAGCCTGCAAGGTCAAAGGGGTAATAAACTCTTGCGCAGCTTTGGTCATCACAACTTGGACGTTAGCGCCGTGCTCCTGAAGGCGGCGAATAATTTCAGCAGACTTGTAGGCCGCAATGCCGCCGGTAACGCCGAGTAAAATATGCTTGTTAGTCAGTTGCAACATGTTGATTTTCTGTATTGGATTCGAATGTTGTTAATTGTAAGGTAACTATCGGCTGGAGTGTAGTATGCTCGGTATTTAGATGCTTACTGCTCTCTTAGCGGAACTCATCGATACAGGCAGTCACGGAGGACTGACATTATGGCAATTACGGATTGGCCTGAGGCGGAGCGCCCACGGGAAAAACTTCTGAAGCAGGGTGCGTCCAGCTTATCTAATGCAGAGTTACTGGCGATTTTTCTCCGAACGGGTGCCCGGGGCATGACGGCAGTGGATTTGGCTCGTCAGCTACTCGCGCATTTTGGAGGCCTCCGGTCCCTATTAAACGCAGATAGGCAAGAGTTTTGCCAAGGCCACGGCTTAGGCGCTGCCAAATTTGCGCAGCTCCAAGCGGTTTTGGAGATGGGACGTCGTCATTTGCAAGAAGGAATGGAGCGAGGCGAAGCATTAACTAGTGCACAAAGTACGCGCCAGTATCTAATGGCCATGTTGAGGGACCAGCAGCAGGAGCAATTCGCATGTTTGTTTCTAGATAGTCAGCATCGCGTCATTAGTTTTGAAGTATTATTTTTCGGGACTATCGACTCTGCGAGTGTGTATCCTCGTGAAGTTGTCAGGCGATGCATGCAGCTAAATGCAGCGGCGGTGATATTTGCACACAATCATCCTAGCGGTATCGCTGAGCCAAGTCAGGCTGACGAGAGAATCACCACAAGGTTAATCGGTGCGCTGGCGCTGGTGGACATTCGAGTATTGGACCATTTTATTGTTGGCGATGGAGTGCTTGTTTCCTTTGCCGAGCGTGGGCTACTTTAGTTAAGGAAATCGGCCTTTAATGGCCAATAATACCGTCTTTTTTAGATATTAATTGCCTTTGCTTGGTTGTTCTGGTATAAAGTCGCGCTCAGTTTGATGAGGTCTTCGAATAACTTGCTAATTGCTTTGAAAACGGCAAATAGTTAGGGAGGCAAGCAACACTACAGTGATAGAATCGTAGTGCTTGGCTAAGGCAAATTTTTTTAATCCATTTGTATAGCAGTCGCTGCTGTTATTAAATAAACTAATTAGTAAAGGGACGCATCATGTCCAGAGTATGTCAGGTTACCGGCAAGCGCCCAGTAACGGGAAACAACGTTTCCCACGCAAAAAATCGTACCAAACGCCGTTTTTTACCGAACTTGCAAAAGCATCGTTTTTGGGTAGAAGCTGAGAAGCGTTTTGTTTCTTTACGGATATCTACTAAAGGTATGCGTATTGTTGATAAAAATGGTATTGAGGCAGTATTGACTGACCTTCGTGCCCGTGGCGAAAAGGTTTAAGGGGTAAATCATGGCTAAAAGCGCACGCGATAAAATCAAGCTTGTATCTACCGCTGGTACAGGTCACTTCTATACAACAGATAAAAACAAACGTAACACCCCAGATAAAATGGTGTTCAAAAAGTATGATCCTGTTGTACGCAAGCATGTTGAATATAAAGAATCTAAAATCAAGTAGATTCATATTGTAGTCCCCAAGGAATTGTGACTTGGGGATATTTTGAAGAGCTCGGCATTGACCGGGCTTTTTTGTGCCTGCTCGGTTGTCGCAGCCAAAAATCCGGACATTCGTTCTAAATGTTAGGTTTCTTTGCCTCAGTCTGCGATTATGCCCCTCTGTTTAGAGCATAAATATTCATAACCGACCCTTGTCCCAGCCTTGCCTATGCCAGAGTTACCCGAAGTAGAGACTACCCTCCGCGGCATTGAGCCGTTTTTAACAGGCCGAAAAATTGAGGAGGTTATTGTGCGTAATCCGCATCTCCGATGGCCAATCCCGGAAAATCTGCCCGCCATCATGGAGGGGCAGACTGTCCAGGGTGTGTGTCGTAGGGCCAAGTACCTGCTCATTTCTCTACCCGGTGGTACCGTGATAGTACATTTGGGGATGTCCGGAAATCTTCGAATCGTGAATCGTTCATCGATGATTGGTAAGCACGATCATGTTGATATTGTTTTGGACGACAAAAAGATTCTGCGTTATAACGACACTCGTCGTTTCGGATGTATATTGTGGAAGGAGGAATCAGTAGAGCCGCATAAGCTACTGGCCGGCCTCGGGCCGGAACCGTTGAGTGACTTGTTTAATGGAAAGCTACTATTTGCACGTTCGCGAGGGCGAAAAGTAGCAGTAAAAAACTTTGTTATGGATGGGAAAATCGTTGTTGGGGTGGGTAACATTTACGCCAATGAAGCGCTCTTTGCCTCGGGAATCCGCCCGGACCAGGAAGCTGGAGCGATAACGCTAAAGCGCTATCAGCGGCTCGCTATGAATATTAAAGAGATTTTGGCAATAGCGATCGAGCAGGGCGGCACTACACTAAGGGATTTTGTTGGCGGAGACGGAAAGCCTGGATATTTTAAGCAGGAGCTGAGAGTGTATGGGCGCGGTGGAGAGCAATGTTATTATTGTAATAAAGTTCTTGTAGAAATCCGCCTTGGGCAACGAACTACCGTTTTTTGCAGCAAGTGCCAGAGATAAACAATAGTAGCTATAAGAAATAAATAGCGTTTAAGCTTTTGTTTGAAGAAGCTAGTTCTTCTCGTGAGCACTAATTCTTCTTAATCGATGACGAATACTGATTTTATGTCTATTATTACTTTAAGTAAAACCTGTAAGTGCTTATTGTTACATGAATTTTTAAAAGTTTTTGTTGTAGAATGATGTTCTGATCCACAGGAGGAGATAAATTAGATGAAAACCTTAAATAGTAAGAAATTCTCACGGTTGATTGCGTTTGTAGGCTTGTCGTTAACACTAATAATTCCACAGCTAGCGTATAGTCAGACCATAGAAGAAGAGCCAAGCGCGTTGGCGATGGCCGGTGATCTAGTGATCGCTCGACCATTATTAATCACTGCAACGGTTGCAGGAGCTTTGCTTTATGTTGTGAGCTTACCGCTATCACTTGCGGGTGGTAATGCCGCGGAGGCGGGTGATACTCTAGTGGTTGGTCCTGCAAAAGCGGCTTTTATGCGTTGTTTGGGATGTACCCGTTCGGGGTATAAAAAGGAAATCGCAAACTTGGATGAGTAAGTGTTGTTTAGCCGATAAGAACGGTTCTTTGAGCAGACAGAAGTGCCGTTTCTCGCCCTACCCTACATACGTTAGCGACGGGGGAATTCGGGGTTATCTGAAACCTGCAGCTCGGCAAGGAAATTGGAAATCAGGTTTCTTTAGCCGGTTGCGATAATTTTACGGTATTTGTCCATCAATTCTGCTTCGGTCTCAACGTTGTTTAAGTCGAGTGGAATACAGTCTATTGGGCAAATTTGTTGGCATTGTGGTTCGTCGAAATGGCCGACACATTCCGTGCACTTCGAGGTCTCGATTTCATAGATTGTTTCCCCCATAAATATCGCATCGTTGGGGCACTCGGGTTCGCAAACGTCGCAATTGATACATTCGTCGGTAATTAGTAGTGCCATGTCTTTGTTTTTACTTTGAGAATTTTGCCATCAAAGGCTTAAATACTGAGGGCGAGACAAACTGTTCAACATCACCTCCCATTGCCGCAATTTCCCGAACCAGTGAAGACGATATCGATGAAAGACTTTCATTGGGTGTAAGGAAGACCGTCTCAAAGTTTGATGACATTGAGCGGTTCATGTTGGCCATCTGCAATTCATATTCGAAGTCGGCAGTTGTGCGGAGTCCCCGCAAAACGATATGACTGTCTTTGCTTTTTGCAAAATCAATAATTAAATGATTGAAGCCACACACTTCAATATTATCGAGCTTAGCCAACGATTGACGACAAATATCGATGCGTTCTTCGAGGTCAAATAGGGGCTTTTTCTTTTTGTTGTCAGCAACAGCGACGACCACTTTATCGAACAGCTGAGCGGCTCGCTCGACTAAATCGATATGTCCATTGTGAATAGGGTCAAATGTACCTGGATAAATGGCTGTTTTCATAAGGGTCGTTCTGCCTGTCATTTTAGATCCGCTATTGTACCCGAAAAGTGCTCACGTCGCATCGATTGAAAAAAGCCGGTAGCAGACCTGACCTGCATTTTTTTCGCGGTGTAGCTTCCAGTGAGCAGGAAGATTAGGCAGTAATTCGGTGTTTCCGGTCTCGACATAAACCCATGCCTGGTCGGTCAATAATTGATGCTGTTCGATTAAGTCGATACAGGGGGCTAGTAAGTTTTGGGCAAAAGGCGGGTCCAAAAAGATGATGTCATATTTCTTTTGGCAATGTTGCAACCGGCTTTGTGCCTGCTCTAACCAGACGCTGCCATTGCCATTCAGAAGATGGAGATTTTCCTGTAGGTGACGGACTACTGTGGGAGAAGAGTCAACGAGGTCAATATGGGCTGCACCTCGGGACAAAGCTTCGAAGCCCAAAGCGCCACTACCGGCAAATAGATCCAGGCAGTTGGCATTGGGTATTATCGGTGCAAGCCAGTTAAAGAGAGTTTCTCTTACTCGATCTGAGGTGGGGCGTAAGCCTTCGCTATTCGGAAAGGAGACCTTGCGTCCGCGCCATTGTCCGCCAATGATTCGGAGTTTGTTGTCGAGGCCAGTTTTTGGCCGGCTGTCGGCACTTTTCACTCGCCGCTTATTCACGGGTTTTGCTTGTTACTAATTTGGACATCATGACCTGGATTGAAGCTTTAGCGGAATCGGGCTCTATTTAAAGCCACAAGAATGGTAGAATAGCATTCTATCTTAGAAACCTATAAATCTATTGGAGCTTGTGCGAAATCTATGAAGTTTTTTGATCGGTTTAAATCGAAGCCAAAGGAGGCTGATCAAGAGGATTTAGATCCCGATCGCTTGCAGGCAGACGATAGCGAAGCACTGGAAGTGACCCAGCCTGTCGAGGATGTCCAATCGGGGGTGATAGAGTCCTCGGTCGCTGCGGCGGAGCTGAATTCGAGCGCGACAGTAGAGTCGGAACCCTTTTTAAGCATTGGGTCTTCTGTGGCGTCCGAGTCGGTTACTGAGCCTGAAAATGAATCCGATGGCACGCCGATCGTAGAAGCCGATTTGGCTGCGGACAGTTTAGCCGAGGAAAAGCCGGAAAAAGGTAGCTTTTTTAATCGTTTGAAAAGTGGCTTGAAGCGAACGGGCGGCAACTTTAGCGAGGGAATGGGATCGCTTTTTCTTGGTAAAAAAGAAATTGACGACGATCTTCTAGAAGAGTTGGAAACGCAGCTATTAATGGCCGATATTGGTGTTGACGCCACTCAGGAAATTGTAGGTAATCTAGCAAAAAGAGTGTCTCGTAAAGAGCTTGCCAGCAGTGAAGCGCTTTACGAGGCACTGCAACAAGAATTAGCATCTTTACTAACTCCTAGCTTTCAGCCGTTAGTCGTAGACAGTACTCATAAACCCTATGTGATTTTAATGGTTGGTGTGAATGGGGTCGGCAAAACAACAACTATTGGAAAGTTGACCAAGCGTTTTCAGTCTGAAGGTAAAACCGTTATGTTAGCTGCAGGAGATACCTTTCGCGCCGCAGCGGTTGAGCAATTACAGGTGTGGGGGGAGCGTCACGAAGTGCCGGTTATTGCACAGCATACCGGGGCAGATAGCGCCTCTGTCATATTTGATGCGGTTCAGGCGGCCCAAGCACGAAATGTCGATGTATTGATTGCCGATACAGCGGGACGATTACATAATAAAGATAACTTGATGGAAGAACTGAGGAAAATAGTCCGGGTAATGCAAAAACTGGACAGCGCTGCACCCCATGAGGTGATGTTGGTGTTGGATGCAGGCACCGGGCAAAATGCTATGGCGCAGGCAAAGAGCTTTCAAAGCGTTGTCGGTGTATCTGGCATTACCCTAACCAAACTCGATGGTACAGCTAAAGGCGGTATTATCTTTGCGATCAGCAAACAGTTACAGTTACCCATTCGTTTTATTGGTGTTGGCGAACAGTCAGATGATCTGCGGCCCTTTGTTATTGACGATTTTGTGGCCGCCCTATTTAATAAAAGTGAGCCGGGAGTTTAGAGACTCTTTTTACAAGCCAAATAGTAAAAGAAACATTGAAATAATAACTTATGATTAAGTTCGACCAAATTAGCAAGCGATATCCCGGTGGCTTTGAAGCATTAAAAAATGTGAGTTTTGACATCGCTCGCAACGAAATGGTGTTTTTGACCGGTCACAGTGGCGCTGGGAAAAGTACCTTATTAAAGCTAATCATGGTGATGGAGCGACCCAGCCACGGCCAGGTGCTGGTAAATGGGCAAAATCTTCGGGGTTTGGCGGCCCGAAAAATACCCGCCCTGCGACGGGACATTGGCGTGGTTTTTCAAAACCATCAGCTGTTGTTTGATCGTTCGGTATTCGACAATGTTGCCTTGCCATTAATCATTGCCGGGTACCAGCCACGAGATGTTGGACGCCGTGTTCGAGCGGCGCTTGATAAGGTGGGTCTACTCAATAAAGAAAAGCTGATGCCGGTCACGTTATCTGGCGGTGAGCAACAGCGTATCGGTATAGCCCGTGCGGTGGTAAATAAACCTTCGATTTTATTAGCCGATGAGCCAACTGGAAACCTCGATCCAGAATTGTCTGCGGAAATCATGCACTTATTTGAGCAGTTCAATCAAGTGGGGGTGACCGTTTTAATTGCCAGCCATGATTTAAGTCTAATTGCCAGAATGCCCTATCGAATGATGACTTTGCGTGAAGGCGAGTTAATTGCTCGCCCCGGAGTATCGGTTTGAGTCCTGATCCAGACAGCAAATACAAAAAGTCGCAAACGGTTGGGAGAGAGGGAAACTCAAGCGCCACAGGGATGAGGGGCTCGAAAGGGGCGAGTCAGAGTCGCACAAGTATCGCTGATATTGTGAGTAGTTATTTTGCGCATCACAGATTGGTTGGTCGCGAAAGTTTGCAGCGTCTCTTGAAAACATTAGTTCCCAGTATTATGACGTGGCTGGTCATAGGTATAGCTATGGCATTGCCGATCGGTTTGTTTGTGGCTTTGGATAATATTGAATCCTTAAGCGGCGGATGGGACGGCGCAGCTCAAATCTCGCTGTTTATTGGCAAGACAGTAGATGAAAAGGATGCAAGAAAATTGGCTGCGCAATTGCGGTTGCGAAAAGACATTGTTGAAGTGAATTTCATTACCCAAAACGAAGCTTTGATTGAGTTTCAAGCGCTATCCGGTTATGGCGACGTATTGCAGCATTTAGACAGCAATCCCTTGCCTGCGGTCATCGTCATTAGGCCTACTGAGGGAGAAAACGCCGCTGCTATTGCCGAAGCGCTATTCATCGAATTACAGGCATTGCCACAAGTTGAGCAGGCGGTACTCGATCTGGAATGGGTGCAGCGCCTGTATAGCATGATGGCGTTAGGCCGGCGAATGACAGTTGCTTTGGCGGGTTTATTGTCTCTTGGAGTCTTATTGGTTATTGGTAATACCATTCGCCTGTCTATTGAAAGTCGGCGCGATGAGATCGTAATTGTTAAGCTGGTGGGCGCAACCAATGCTTTTGTACGGCGGCCATTTCTTTACACGGGTCTTTGGTATGGCTTAGGTGGAGGTTTAATGTCGTGGATCATTATAAATATGGGTCTTTTCCTGCTTCGCAACCCTATCGAACAGCTGGCCGGTCTCTATCAAAGCCAGTTTGAGCTTCAAGGCCTGGGTTTCTTTGATACGATTTTGATCTGTGTTGTCAGCGGCACATTAGGTCTGGTCGGTTCCTGGCTGGCCGTCAGCCGTCATTTGGGCTCGATTGAGCCACGCTAGCCCTTCTAAACTATCTATAATTGCAAAATATCACGCCACCTACTTGAAAATTCGATTATAGGCCCAACATCTATTCCTTATAATGATGAAACAATAAGTGAATGAACTAATTGGTTATTAGCGATCTAATGTAATGAGTGTTAGTATTCGCGGCTAATTAATTTGGAGAAGTCTATGAGTACCGCATTACAGACTGTAAATTTAGTACCTGGGAGTAATCTCAACGCGTACATGCAGACTGTTAGCAATTTTTCAATTCTCACTGCAGATAACGAACATGAGCTTGCAGAAGATCTGTATTATCGTGAAAATCTTGACGCTGCTCGTCAGTTAGTAATGGCTCACTTACGTTTTGTGGTGCATATTGCAAAGTCATACCAAGGGTATGGTTTACCTTTAGCCGATTTGATTCAAGAAGGTAATGTTGGATTAATGAAGGCAGTCAAGCGCTTCAATCCTGAGAAGGGTGTACGTTTGGTTTCGTTCGCGGTGCATTGGATCAAAGCCGAAATGCACGAGTACATCCTGCGAAACTGGCGTATTGTTAAGATTGCCACCACGAAATCACAACGAAAATTGTTTTTCAATTTACGTAGCGCGAAAAAACGCCTTGCTTGGTTTAGTAATGACGAAGTACATTCTGTTGCTAAAGATTTAGGCGTCGACGTAAGCGAAGTGAGGCGGATGGAAGGCCGACTTACTTCGACGGATTTAGGTTTTGATGCCGGCGCAGATGACGAAGAGGATGGTTTTGTAGCACCAGCACACTATCTGGAAGACAATTCTTTCAATCCTGCAGTTGCGATTGAGAATTCAGATTGGGAGCAATCTAATAATCAGCATTTACATCTCGCTCTAGAAGGTCTTGATGACCGAAGTAGAGATATTGTGGAGGCCCGTTGGTTATCAGATAATAAAGCGACCTTACACGAGTTGGCCGGCAAGTACGGTGTCTCTGCTGAACGTGTGAGGCAGTTGGAAAAAAATGCTATGAAAAAGATTAGAGCAACTATGGAAGCATAAACCTTCATAGTGTTTGAAAAACCGCCCGATGGCGGTTTTTTTATGCGTTAGTTTTATGGTTTATTGGTTAGGTGCGAATTTAGGGGGAGTTGGTGGCTAAAACATTTTTACTCATTGCGGCAATGTGTGGCTTATCAGCGGTTATAATCGGCGCGTTTGGCGCTCATGGTCTAAAACACCGTCTGACAGTTGAATTGATGAGTGCATATCAAACAGCAGTGCAATATCATTTTTACCACACTTTTGCGCTTTTGGCTGTTGGTGTGTTGCTTTTGCAATATCCTCAGGCAACATTCTTCCAATGGAGTGGCTGGTTAATACTGGTCGGCATCGTTATTTTTTCGGGCAGTCTTTATGTAATGGCTTTGACTGGAATTAAGTGGATGGGTGCCATTACGCCAATTGGCGGTCTTGCTTTCATAGCTGGGTGGTTAACGCTGGCTATGGGTATCTACCAAAATATTAACGAGTAATTTCGAAACCATGAGCGAACTTGATAATTCGATTGATCCTGCTTTGAAAGAAAATGTTCCGGCGAAACATCATCGGGCAATTCGTAGCTTTGTTAAACGTTCGGGACGCATGACCCCGGGCCAGCAAGCAGCTTTTGACAAATACTGGCCGGTCAAGGGCTTGCAGTTGAAAGACGGAATGATTGATTATGCTGCAGTTTTTGAGCGAACGGCTCCCGTTATATTGGAAATTGGTTTCGGAATGGGTGTGTCTTTGGTGCAGATGGCGCATGAGTCACAAGAGTCTGACTTTATTGGTATCGAAGTGCACGAGCCCGGCATTGGGAAATTGTTGCACGGTATGGAAGAACAACATGTCGACAATATTCGCGTATACTGCGATGACGCCGTCGACGTATTGAGAGAGTGCATTCCCGACCACAGTTTAGATCGGGTGCAAATCTATTTCCCTGATCCTTGGCATAAAAAGAAACACAATAAGCGTCGAATGATTCAGGCCAAATTTGTCGAGAGTCTCGCTTATAAAATTAAGGCAGGTGGTGTTGTTCATTTGGCCACAGATTGGGAAGACTACGCTGAGCAAATGATGGAAGTGATGACAGCTTCTGCCGACTTTTTAAATCAGGGCGACGAATATATGTTTTCCGAGCGTCCGGCATATCGCCCGATCACTAAGTTTGAAAAACGAGGCGAGCGTTTAGGGCACGGTGTATGGGACCTGCTATTCGTAAAACATAAAAAGTAGTAGCAGACGAAAACAATTAGTAGTGATCCGCTTTCGGATTAGTTCGATTCTAACGAAGTCAGTGATACTCGTGCCGCTGACAATTAATTCTGCAATACCAGATCAACCTAAAGAACTTGAACGCTGAAGTTTTTCTGCTGGCCGCAAAAGAGATCGAAGGTTTGAATCACCCGACAGATACAATAGTTCCTGTATGGGACCTCTTAGTAAGAATTTTCCACTGGTCATTGGTTCTTTTCTTTTTTCTTGCCTATTTTTTAGACGACGATCTAATCGTTATTCATAGTTATGCCGGGTATGGTGTTTTCCTGCTCCTGCTGTTTCGATTGCTTTGGGGTTTTATTGGAACTGTCCATGCGCAGTTTGCCGATTTTATACCAAGTCCTTTTGTGTTACGTAATTACTTGCGGGATTTAGTAAGGGGATATCCCGAGCGGTATCTCGGTCACAATCCCGCGGGCGCAGCGATGATTATTCTGTTGGCGACCAGCTTATTGGTGACAACGCTATCGGGTATTTGTCTTTTTGCGCTAGAAGGTAGCGGGCCATTGAGTGAAACTTCGGTCGCCCATTGGCCTGGTGGACTGCTTGAAAATATTCACAACCTATTTGCTGACTTGACACTAATGATGGTAGTTCTTCATGTAGGTGGGGTTTTTCTCAGTAGTTTTATGCATCGTGAGAATTTGATAAAAGCGATGATTAGCGGTAAAAAAAAGAGGTCTTAGATGCTGGAGGCACCCGCAAGAGCCATTCTAGATAGAAAAAGCGAACGTGAAAGTGGGTAGAATTAGCTGGATTATCGGATCAGCTCTTCTAATGGCCATACTCATATTCACCGCGCAGGGAATTATACTCGATTTAGTACAGCGTGGAAATTTGTTAGGGAAGAGGATCAGTAGCGTATCCGTTAGTATCGATGATATCGAAAGTTTTATTGAAGAGTGTGGGGCCTGTCATGTTGCCTACCCACCCGGCCTACTACCCGTCGAGAGTTGGGAGCGAATTATGGCAGGTTTAGATGACCACTTTGGAGATAACGCGGAGTTGGACGACACATCGTCGGAGGCAATCAAAAAATATCTTTATGGTAATGCCTTGAGGATGGGACATCCCTCGAACGTGAGTCAAATGATAAGAAATTTACCTGAAACTCCTCCACTACGTATAACAGAATTACCCAATTTCCTCTTCGATCACGAAGACGTGATGTTAGAAAAAAGGAAAAGTGAGTTGGGAAATGTAACTTTAAGTCAATGTGATGAGTGTCATGAAAATGCTTCGAGCGGACAGTTTCACTGATCTCTATGCCACGAATAACACGATATTCACTTCTCGGTTTACGAGGACATTTTAAAGAACTGATGTGGAGAATAACGTCGCGCCATATCGCACTTAAACGATTACTTCACTAGGTGTCTCAGCAATTTAGCCATGGCTTTTCCCCGATGACTAATCGCGTTTTTTACTTGCGCACTCAGCTGCGCTGAACTGCAGTTTTGCTCGGGCACGAAAAAAAGCGGATCGTAGCCAAAGCCGTTTTCACCACTCGGTTCGAATAGAATTCTTCCTTCCCAAGTACCTTGGAATATCAATGGCACTGGATCCTTTTCGTGTCTCAACAATGTCAGTAGACATTGGAAGCGTGCTGATCTTTGCTGCGCCGAGATGTCCCCCAATTCTTGTAGCAATTTTTTATTGTTATTATCGTCGTTACTTGGGGTGCCGGCAAAACGCGCTGAATAGATGCCTGGCTGGCCATTTAATGCGTCAACTTCTAATCCGGAGTCATCGGCAATCGCGGGAAGCCCCGATAATTTTGAGGCGTGCCGAGCTTTCAGAATTGAATTTTCGACGAAACTTAAACCGATCTCATCAGCATCGGGTATGTCCAGCTTTGATTGTGGAATAATCTCGTAATCAGTATTAGATAGTAACTGTTGGAACTCTCGGAGTTTTCCTGGATTACCGCTGGCAAGAACTATTCTTTTCATATCTTTTTACATGCCTTAGCCGCATTTAGTGTCATCATAGTGGCTTAGATGTATCAATTGTCGCGATACAAGGTTTGTGTAAATTTTAGCCTAAAAGCGGGCTCATTTGGGTCGGGCTGAACATCGATAAAAAAATGACGTATTTCTTCATCGTAAAACTTAACTTCCGCAATATAGTAGATGGCATCCTGCTCGATGATTTCCAAGAATTGCAGGGGAGTCTCACGCATTAAGTCAGAACTATGACCCTTCACAATTGCTTTTTGCGCCTTACTGCTACCATCAGTTAAGTTTTTTCGGATAGCAATATTTACTAGAGCTCGGTCTTTACCGCGAACAATATGATAGATACGAGCGGTATTCGCTGAAATAAAGGTAGAATTAACCACGCTGTAGTGAACGTCAAACGGGCCAAAAGATTTTTTCTGTTCGGCACTAATCGTAGATGAAAAGCAAAGCAGAAAGAGTAAAAAAAATCGTCTAATTACCATCATATGTACCTATTATGAGCGTGCCACTATATTATCGACTGACATGATAAACAGCGGTCACTCCGAACAAATTCGGCATTAATTTACCCAAAAAACTTTGGCTGCTATCGTTACTTACCACTGCACGATCAAGGATGCGGATGTTATTTTCGAGGCACAGAATTTCAAAATCTTTAACGGTACAAAAATGAATATTGGGTGTATCGTACCAGTTGTAAGGCATAAATTTAGAGACCGGCATTCGTCCCTTATGGCTGAGATGCAGGCGGCAACGCCAATGCGCAAAGTTTGGAAAGGTAACGATACATTCTTTCCCTATGCGCAGCATTTCGTCAATCACCAAGTGAGGTGCACTTAAGGCCTGAAGCGATTGGGCCATAATCACCATATCAAAACTGTTGTCGCGAAAATTACTTAAGCCTTCATTCAAATCTTGTTCGACTACACTGATTCCCTTGGCGATGCATTCTGTGATGTAGTCATCATCAATTTCAATGCCTACGCCGTCTGCCTGCCGTTCGCGCTGGAGTTTTTGGAGTAATTCACCGTTACCGCAACCCAAATCCAATACGCGCGAGTGGGTTTGAACCCAATTAGTTATAAGCTGTAAGTCAAACCGCATTACTGGGTTCCCCTATAATTTCACGGGCAACGCGTTGCATATATGCGTGAAAAACATTTTGATAACGTTTATTAGGAATCAGAAATGCATCGTGTCCGAAGTTTGCTTCTATTTCGGCATAACTAACGGGCTTCTTAGCCGCGATTAAAGCATCGACAATCTCACGTGAACGCTCCGGGGCAAAGCGCCAATCGGTAGTAAAGGACACGACGAGAAAAGAGCATTTTGCATTTTTAAAAGCCTCGACCGGATCATCGCCATATTCTCTCGCCAAATCGAAAAAATCCAGGGCTTTTGTCATCAGCATGTATGTGTTGGCGTCGAAGCTAGTTGAAAAGACCTCGCCCTGATGGCGAAGATAACTCTCAATTTGAAATTCTATATCTTCGTTACTTCCCAGTGAAAACGTGCCATTTTTTAGCTCGCGCCCGAATTTCTCACCCATGCCGTCTTCGGACAAATAGGTGATGTGGCCAACCATGCGAGCCAGACGCAGTCCCTGTTTGGGAATCACATCGTGATCTAGATAATAACCTTCATGAAAGTTAGGGTCAGAACTAATTGCTTGCCTGGCGACTTCGTTAAATGCAATATTTTGGGCGGTCAATTTAAGTGCAGAGGCGATTATGACGCAATGTCTTAATTCATCGGGATACTCCAGAGACCAGCGCATCGCCTGCATACCGCCGAGGCTACCGCCGATAATCGCTGCCCACTGGCTAATACCTAACACCTTCATTAATTGTCGTTGAGAATTCACCCAGTCACGACACCGCAGAGTGGGAAAGTCACTTTGCCATGGCTTACCCGTTTCGAGATTAATTGACAGCGGACCGGTAGATCCATGACAACCTCCGATATTGTTGAGGCTGACGATATAAAACTCGTTGCTGTCAATTGGTTTTCCGGGGCCGATGTATCCATCCCACCAACCCGGCTTAGGATCATCTTCACTGTGATATCCGGCAGCATGGTGATGGCCTGATAAAGCATGGCAAATTAGTATTGCGTTTGACTGGTCACTGTTGAGTTTTCCATAGGTTTCGTAGACTAAATCGTACTGTAGCAGTGTACGTCCACAAGCTAGTTCAAGCGGTTGGTCAAAATGCTGGGTCTGTACGGTGACGAGCCCGACAGAGTGTTCGTCAAGTGGCATGCTGCGATCCATATTTGCACAATCTATCGAGTCTAAACAGTCGTACCCGTATCTGCAATACTCCATGGAAAAATGCTCGTATTATTCTTGAGTCACGCAATTTTTATCCGGACTTCAGTTTTGAGGGTTTTTCGTAAAGGAAAATTCTCAGCGGTGGCTTTTTATGTGACTAAACACCGGGACGATTGATCTTTCCTAAATATCGAATTGGCAAGATAAGCGGTGAGGCCGACGCTAGCGACCAGAAATTTATCTAAAAAAATTAACCTAAAACAAGGAAAATATCGCAAGCTTTGTTTCAGGGAGTGTTGATTCTATGTCGTTTGATTTAGGTCAACAGCTCACTTTTGTATGTTTCTATCATAGCCCCAACAATATTAGGTTAGATACTTTTTTCAGGGGAGCACTATGGATAAATTTAAAAGCAAGATGGTCAAACGTCCGATGATAAAAAAACAACTCATTGCTATGTCGATCGCTGCAGCGTCTTTGGGCAGCGGAGGACTAATGGCGGAAGATGGATTTATGGATGCGATGACCAGTGGCAAAGCAAAATTTGATTTCCGCTATCGCTTCGAAAATGTTGATCAGGATATTCCGGGGAAGGAGGAAGCTAACGCTTCTACGCTTAAATCCAGGTTTAATTATACCACCGGCATGTGGAACAACTTCCAGGCGCAACTGGAAGTTGACGATATCTCCGAAATCGGAAATGATAATTTCAATAGCACGAAAAATGGCAGGACCGATCATTCTGTCGTAAAAGACCCGCAGGGAACGGAAATTAATCAAGCTTGGATAGCTTATACGGGACTCGAAGATACAACCATAAAGCATGGCCGAACCCGCGTGCTGTTGGATAATCAGCGCTTCATCGGCGGTGTGGGCTGGCGCCAAAATGAACAAACCTATGACGTCACTGCACTTATCAATACATCGATGAAGGACACTACGGTATTTCTTGCCCACGTAAGAGATATCCAGGGGATTGCAGGCGATGCCGTCAGTACAAATTCTAACCTATTTAATATCAATTATAAGGGGTTTGAGTTCGGCCAATTGTCAGCATATTTCTATGATCTTGACAATATTAGCGAGACTAAAGGTATTCGTTTGGCGGGCAAACCTGAAGTAGGAAGTATAACCGCTCATTATGAACTAGAGTGGGCATCGCAACAGGAAGAGGGTGCAGCGCCGTCTTACGATGCCAACTATTCACATGTAGTTATCGGACTTACTGCGGCTAAAATCACCGCGAAAATCGGCCGAGAAACTCAGGAATCTGATGGAGGCGTCACGGCATTTAGAACTCCGCTGGGTACTAACCATAAGTTCAGTGGCTGGGCTGATAAATTTCTTGGCACTCCTGCCGATGGCTTGGAAGATACCTATTTTCTTGCGAGTACAAAAATCTCCGGTTTTAGTTTGACGGCGGTGTATCATGATTTTGAAGCTGAGCATGGGTCGAAGGATTATGGCGATGAGCTTGATTTGTCTATTGCGAAAAAAGTAACCGAAAATGTTACAGTCTTGGGAAAATTCGCAGATTATGACGGCGCTGGCGGTAAGGACGACACCCGAAAATTGTGGTTACAAGTTCAGGCGAAATTCTAAGGATCGTGATTTCTTGAGTCGTTTTATTAGTGAGTTAAATTAGTGAGTTAAATCGTATCGAGGATCGATCTCACATAGCCAATCACGAAAGCAGTCGGACTGGTGGGTAAGCTAGCGCCAGTTCGACTTATCAATAAATCTATTGTTCCTCGAGAGTTCCAATTCGATTCTAGCGCTCTGTCTTATCTCCAGACGAAATACCTTTGTCTCGGGCAATTTCTTCTGCCTTACGGCTTATGCTGTGTTAGGAATCATAGCTACCGTTCTCATGTTAAGAAATATCTTACAGAAACCCTTCATGTTCGTAGACTTTTCTTAATGAGTTGACTGGCATACAACCACTCAGTAAGAAGATACGGTGAAACTCTTTATCAAGTTCTTCCAAAGCCAGCTGCTTTTTATTTTGAGTGACGATGTCTTGCTTAAGTGCCCAGACCATTTGATTACCTGTCAGGTAACTCAGAGGATAACCTCGTTCAGTGCTATACCAATTTAACTCAGCTTGTACCCGTCCATCGGTGAAACCCGTTGCTTCCTTCAATAATTTTCCTGCGTTGACAAATGGGTCTTCGTCGGTGTAATCCAGATCAAAACCCAATTCCAAATATTTTTTATCACCGGTCATAAAAAACAAATCGATACCGACTCTCGCACTCAGCCGAGAAATATCTCTCTTTGCAATAAATCGCACTTCATCTAAAAGCTCATTTTCTACGAGACCTTGATCGAGCATGTAATCTTCCAGCATCGTGGTCCAGCCTTCGGCGTGTTCAGGGGCATTAAAGAACTTCCTGATAAAAGAAGGTTGTTCACTCGCACTGGCAAATTGTAAATGGTGTCCTGGAATCCCCTCGTGTAGCATCATGACGGGTATTCCCAACTGCGTATGCTCGTCCAGTTCATCTTCTTTTAGCGTCAGATAAACGAGGCTTGTTTTTATACCCTCGCGAAGTGATATAGGCGGCCACATCGCACCCGCTGGAATCACTGGTTCTAGAAAGCCGGGAGTTTTTATGATCACCATGTCCTGATTTTCCATCACAGGAAATAGATCTCGTTCTTTGATAAATGATAGGAGTTTGGCTTTCTGTTCGTGATAGTACTCCAATACAGATTCGATATTGCCGTCTTGCAACTCTATCCTAAACTTTTTGTTGAGAAATTCGTGTAAGTCGACTGTGCTGGTGTCGGACGGCAGCTCGTATTTCTTAAGCAAGCGAATGGATAAAGTATCTATCTCATTCGTCGTGTCTTTTAGGAAGGTTGCGGCCATGTCGCGTAATTGTAGCGGCGTTTTATCGATTTTTTTTAGCGATAACAGTTCGCGAACTTTTTCTTCACCGATTGAAAATTCAGCCGTTGTTAACATGGAAGAAAGTTCGCTGCTATACACTTGCAACGCGATGTTAGTATCGGCTATTGCACTTTGAAGCTCTGCGATTTTTGGGTAATCTTCCAGCTCGGCCCAGGATACGATAGAAGAAAACAGTTCGGGCAATCCTTCTGCTTGCTCTACTTCAATATCTCTCCAGCGTTTGACCGGAGTGTCGAGCGTTTCGATTTCTTTTTTGAGATGAATTGGTGCCTGGCTCAGCCTGGATAGGATGTTGTCCAACCTAGCGGAAGGGCTTCTTGTGTCGTTGATGAATAGTTGGAAAACGCCTTCTGAGATACCATCGACGCCGCATGGTTTCTGCCGCCGCTGAAGTTTGTCATTAAACTCAAGGGTGTTAAAGAAAATGTCTTGCTGCAGATGTAAAGACATCAGTCGCAGATCCAGATTGTTATAAAACTCTTCGGCTTTCTCGTCGTGAATTTTTTCGAGTAGTTGTTTTGCGTCAGATAGACGCGCTTTGTGCGAAGCCATACTCGGATCGGACAGCTCGCCCAATTTGTTGCTCATGCCGAGGCTAATACTGGTTTCCGCATCGTCGGCAAGATACTGTTTGAACGAAGATTCAATGGCATGAAATGACATAATACAACTCGCAAATTTGACTTTATGGATGGCAATATCGATCGCGTTTTCAAAGCCCGTGATGGTTTGCTTACCAAACGGGTGTCGACGGTCTTTAGACTTGATATTGAAAGAAAACAGAAGGCAATTATAGTCTATTTTATTGGGATAAATAGTTTATGTTTGATTTTTGGAGAAAAGGCTCGTTTCGCAATTTTTAGAATAAAATAGAATTTACTGCTGTGTAAACGAGTACCCAGTGATGTGTGAGTTTTGCTTTTTCCTGCGACATTGCGCTGCAAGCCACCTGCGCTTTTTGTCTCTCAGAATTATCGGTGCTTTCAGAAAAGGGTCATCATGCAGCCCCTCAAATAGCCTCATTAAAGATGAAAGAGTTTCGCCATTAGTCATGGTTCAATCGTTCGGTGCAAGGCCACCATTGGTGGAGAGAGTCGCGCGGGAAAGACACCTTAAAAACGGTGCCGACAATGAGGCCGGTTGATACTTAAAGCCACTAAATAACCGACACGCCCATTAAATAGGGGTGTAAAAAAAGAAATAGAAAGTAGATTCCAATTCCCGCGCTAATCGTGAGCACGTCCTTCATTAGAGGTAATGTATCTTCTTGCTTACTCGCCCCGCGTAAATTCGACGAAACCATATCAAATAGAGAGAAAAGCCCAAACCCGCCGAAGAGAAAGATAGATGCCAGATCGCCATTGGTTAACAGGTGCGCCGATGACCAAGCCGTAATTCCCCACAACATCGGATGGCGGGTAAAGCGTTTTATATTAGATGGCATATTCGCAGCAGCGAGTAACACGAAGGATATCAGCATTAGTACCAGCGGAATTTTTGAGCCAATCAGGACCGGCTCCCAAACGGGTTGAAAGTCTGCTTGCCCTTTACCGTAAATTATTAGAACAAAACCGGTAATGGAAATGATTGAGTAAATGCCTTTGTAGGCGTTTTCGCCCAGCCGGCCGACCAGACTTGTTTTTGTCGATGCAAAGCTAGGTAGCAGATGAATACCAAAAAATACAATTAAGCCAAGAATGAGAATAGACATTGATTACCTCGAAAGATCTGTTGAGTCTTTGATTGCCGACTGTTTGTGCTTAACGTTTCTATTTTTGCAGTTAACGTCTGTTTTTAAGAAAACTCGCCTTCAATTTAATCTTATCGTTTTCAAAAGTAAAAAGGTCACATCCATCTACTTCAATGACGGTACCATCCCCAGTGGTTCCGGTAAAAGTCCATTCTGAACAACCGCGATCACCGTCAACAAAGTGATGACCGTTTTCGAACCGAGCATTAGGGATGTCGGTCCATACATCGACAAAGCGCGATCTCACTTCATCCGCTCCTTCGTGGCGTGTTCCATGTTTCTCGGTTCCGCCGCCGGTTTCAAAAATGCAATCGACGGTCATGAAACTCATTATTTTATCGATGTCGTGGTCATTCCATGCCTGCGAATATTCTTCTAATTGTTCTCTATTCATAGCGAAATCCTTATGGTTTCTAGTTTGCCAATGGTTGGATGTAGGTCGGTGACTGGTTTTCGAAACTATTTATTGCTTTGCACTGAATGGTAGACCATAAGCAAATAGTTTAAAGGAATTAGTAAAATCTTGTCTTGCTAAATCGCTTGAATTTGCTAACGAAGAGTTCTTCATGTGTAGAGGGATAATATTTTCCGAGAACGCATTAGTTAGAACGGGAGAAAAAAGATAAAAGTGAAAGTTTACGAGGGCCTTTAGGTCGACTTTCTTATTGTTATGCCTTATACGCATACAAAAAAGGCAAGCCATTTCTGGCTTGCCTTTCCGAAGCTGTTGCTAATTGAATGCTACGACTCACATTGTAAGTCGTAGTATTGTAATAGCTTATACCGCTACGATATTCTCAGCTTGTGGGCCTTTCTGGCCTTGAGTTACTGTGAACTCAACTTGCTGGCCTTCGGCTAATGTTTTGAATCCATCGCTGGCGATCGCGCTAAAGTGTGCGAATACGTCAGGACCGGATTGCTGCTCAATAAAACCAAAACCTTTAGATTCGTTGAACCATTTAACTGTACCAGTGACTGTATTTGACATAATAATATCCTAAATTTTTAATAGTAATTGCCTTCAAAAGGCATGAATAGCGGGAAAATAGACTGAAACTTTAAACTACAGGACGAAGAATTATGACTAAAACAGCGAACATGGAGGATGTAAAGAAAAGGCTTTCTTTCGAGCTGGCGGAACTATATAGAAAGCAATGATGTCTGTCAACCATTTCTAAGCTGTATTGTTGATGTTAATTAACGAGGTTGAACGGAAAAGGCGGTTTGCTAAGCACGAGCACAGTGCAGCTCTTCCCCCGAGATCTTCTAGTCGGTGAGACTGCGCTACTGTTTTAACAAGTCGAAGATTAGGTTTCATCATCGGTGATAAGCTCGTTACATCACTGGCTAGCAGAAGAGCAAACTTCGACACGCTGTTTCGGTCACTTATTGTGTTATTTGCACTCGATTAGCACTCGATTATATCTCAGCGATGTTGAGCCAGGTATCGTGCTTGTTGCAGACACTCAGAACGTTTACCGTACCTTGATAATTGCCAAGGTCGAAGTTAGATAGGGGCAGTTTGTCGGCAATAGGATCGAACAGTTTTTCTGCGATGAATTTGAAATCACTGTCGAGAATCATGTGCTTCACAATGTAGTGCTCGTAGCCTTTCATTTCATGCGGAGTAATAATTTGCAAAGAGGTACTGCCGCCGCCTTTCGAGACTTCAATATTGGGTAAATGTCCTAACACCTTTTTACCCCAGCGGCCCGGCGCATCTTTCGTGTAATACAAACCACCCGCCATTTTTGAGGAATTGGCTAGCACTAACTGCGGTGCTATGATGCCCAACGCAGACCCTGAAACCGCTAAGCGAATAAAATTACGTCGATCCATTGTTTATTCCTCTGTTCGTGTAGAGTCTATTGGTCTAGTCAGACTCGTGGTTGTTGCCTAAATGGGGTAATCATATTGGGTAATACGAGATAACAATTCTTAACTGGATTTTTGTCAGTGAGTTTTCCAGCGCCGTCGATAAACCAGTATGATCTGAATTTCTATTGAAGGCTAGCATTTAAGAATCTGTATCGCCTAATACCCGTTGCAAATTCTATAAGCTAACTGTGAGGCCGCGAGAATAATAATGTTGTCTTTGCGAAGAGCTAAAAACTGGCTCGTCTAAAGCGAAACAACGACGAGCCGATAAATGAGGATAATAGCATGTCAAGTAATCCACTTTTGGAAACATGGGACACTCCCTACGGTATTCCACCCTTTGACCAGATAAAAATAGAGCACTATTTACCGGCTTTTGAGGCTGCTTTTCTGCAGCATAAAGAAAATTTAGAGGCCATTGCTACAAACAGTGAAGCGCCAACGTTTTCAAATACGATAGAAGCTATGGAAATGTCGAATCCTTTGTTGTCGAAAGTTGCGGGTGTTCTATTTAATTTAACCTCATCCCAAACCAGTGATGAGCTGCAAGCAATTGAAAGTAAGGTCAACCCCCGGTACGCTGCCCATTTTGCCGCGGTGGAAACCAACCCCAGATTGTTCGAACGTATTAATAAGTTGTTTGAAAACAAGTCACAGCTAAATCTCGATCAAGAAGAGCTGGCATTACTCAGCGAGGTTCACAATAAGTTTGTCAGGGCGGGCGCAGCTTTGGAAAGTAATAAGCGTGATCGAGTAAACGCAATTGAAGAACAGTTAGCGAGTTATTATACGTCTTTTGGTCAACATACTCTTAATGATACTAATGTTTTTGAGCTTGTTTTGGAAACGCAGGATGAGCTGGCTGGTTTACCCGAATCAGTGCTTGTCGCGGCTGCTGAAGAAGGCCGCTTAAGAGGGAAAGAGGGTAAATATGTCTTTACTATCTCCCGTTCATCGTTCACCCCTTTTATGCAGTTTTCGGAAAATAGAGAACTCAGACAAAAACTCCATGCTGCCTATATTCATTGTGGTAATAATGGTACTGAAAATGATAATAATTCATTGGTGAAAGATATCACTGCATTGCGTGCTGAGCGTGCAATATTAATGGGCTTTGAGTCCCACGCTCACTATATGTTAGACGATCGTATGGCAAAGACGCCGGAAGCTGTGAAAGGGCTGCTCGATCAAGTGTGGAAACCGGCGAAGGAAAAAGTTCGGGAGGAAGCAGAGGATTTGCAGTTAGCCATTCAAAATGAAGGTGGAAATTTTGAACTGGCTCCCTGGGACTGGTGGTTCTATGCAGAGAAAGTGCGTGCTGAACGGTTTGACTTCGATGCTGAAATGGTGAAACCCTATTTCCAATTGGAAAATGTGAGAGATGGTGCTTTCGCCGTTGCGAATAAGTTATATGGGCTAAAATTTATGCCTATTGGGGATTTTCCTCGCTACCACGAAGATGTGCTTGCCTATGAAGTTAAGGACGCCGACGGAACTGATATTGGTGTATTTTTGGTTGATTACTTTATGCGACCTTCGAAACGCGGCGGGGCGTGGATGTCGACCTTTCGAGACCAGTCGACTCTATCGGGTAACGTGCGTCCCATCGTTGTTAATGTCTGTAACTTCCCGAAAGGCGATGGTTCAACACCTTGTCTTCTAGGTCTGGACGAGGTCACCACTCTTTTTCATGAATTCGGCCATGGCTTGCACGGTCTGCTTAGCAATGTTAAATACGCAAGTTTAAGTGGCACAGAGGTCAAACAGGACTTTGTTGAGCTTCCCTCGCAGATTATGGAACATTGGGCGTTGGAAGAAGAGGTTCTAAAAGAATATGCAGTACATTATAAAACGGGAGAGGTTATTCCTTCCCTGTTAATTGACAAACTGAAACGCTCGGAAAAGTTCAACCAAGGATTTTCAACAACAGAAAATTTGGCCGCCTGTTATCTGGATCTTGCCTGGCATTTACCGGAACTGGACCAAAGCGACAGCTTAGCGGTAGTAGAAAATAAAACGCAAAAAGAAATAGATTTGATTGATGTCGTTGCTCCCAGATATCATTCAAGCTATTTTCAGCATATCTTTACCGGCGAGAGTTACTCCGCTGGGTACTATTCGTATATATGGGCGGAAGTGCTCGATACCGACGGCTTCGAAGCCTTCAAGGAAAACGGCATCTTCGATAAAAAAACGGCTAACGCTTTTCGTAAGGAAGTCCTTGAAAAAGGTGGGACCCGTGAGCCAATGACAATGTATAAAGCGTTTAGAGGAAGAGAACCTGAAGTCACGCCGCTGTTAAAAGCAAGAGGTTTGGAATAGTTAGTTGACGTCCAGAAACAGCTCATTTTCTGCAGGTCGGATTTTAACCCGACATGAAAGCTATGAACACTATTGGATTGTCGGGTTAAAACCCAGCCTACAATAGAAGATAGATTTCTATACGATATTTCTGGACCGATGTTTTAGGACAGGCACTGATTAAAACATTTTTTGACGGTGGTATTTACGAGCAAGAGTAAACCGCAGCAGTTTTTGAAGAGCAGTATTCTTTTGCTTTAGTGGCCGTAATAGCTGACAGAATTTTTCTATTTAAACGCTTGGTGAGCCAGTGCAGTTGTCTATCAGATCTAACTGTTTCGATGATAATCGCGGCAGATATGCCCGCTCGGCAGAAGGTCTCAGGTTTAACCTGGCATTTATACGGAATGACTAGTAGGGACGGGTTTTTCCTCTATTTTCCAATAAGCGCACTAACACTTTCTTTTATCTAAATGATACCTCAATGCCATTTTTATACAGAGTCTTAATTCTTGTTCAGGCAGAGCTTCGTCAACAGCGAAGAGAATTGCCCGATTTCCTTCAAACGTCAGGGTGTCTGAGAAAATTGTTTTAAAGCTATCAATAAGCGTTGTTTTACAATTGAAGTACATGGCGTATTGTTTCGGCGTTTTTGGTTTCCAATCGATTCTTAATGTGGTGCCGCTTTTTGTTTTTGATGTTAGAAATGAAGGTTCTCCCCACTTAAGAGTCTCTTCAATTTCTCCAGCTCCATCGGTATGCAATGCAACGTCGAGGATGAGCGCGCGAAGAATGTCAATCTTCGGTCGAATATGCTCAGGATAGGACTGGAATTTTTCCTTAAGCGATTCGTTCATCGTCTGCTCCTGGTCGTTTGGCATGTAGACGATTCATTCGTCGTGGCTGAAAGATTTTGCAAAGGAAAATGCCGTTTTGCTCGGCCCATGTTCTTGCAAATACAGTAGCTTTTCTTTTCCTTCCTGAACCGAAGGAGTATGACCAGCAGGAATCCACCAGAGCGCTTGATGCGCCTTTACCATTTTACTAAACCATGCATCCCTGTCCCGAATTAAGTCAACATGAAGTGACCGATATACGAAGCTTTTTAGGGAATCTACATCGTTCCATACGCTCATGTTTATTAACAATAAGGGATCGTCAAAAGCACTAATTGAAGTTGCGTCTCCGTCTTCTGTTTGAAGTCGCCATACGAAGCCCGGTGAAGTATCGGCAAGTGCGTTAATTTCGTCCAGGCGATTGGCAAATCCGGACATTAGTTCCGTATCCATTGACGCTTGGGCCTGAGCGATATTTATTTGGGCTAAATGGTATTCGTTCATAGACTTCTCATAAATAAAATAGGGCTTGATATTGGCGTTTACATTTCCACAAATACGCAGATTTATGTAACTTACAGTTATTTTCTCAGTTCTGCGGAACAGTATCTTTTAGAGGATAATCTCAGTGGTTATTTCTGTCTTGACTGAATTTGCAATGAAACAAAGTTCATGTGACTGATGGTGAATTTTCTCAAGCTGTTCAAATGAAGGTTTCTTTTCTCCAGAAAACACGACTTTCACCTTCAGCGCGACAGTTGTCATCGCGAATTTCCCATCACTGTCTTTAGACATTAACCCTACAGGATTATCAACATACTCGTCCACAACAAATCTTTTTTTTGCGGCTATCGATAGGAAAAACAACATATGGCAACTTGAAAGGGAAGCAACAAAAGCTTCTTCGGGATCTACATTCGCTGCAACTGAATAGGGCAGCGGCACAATATGTGGCGAGGAAGAGGCAGCAACGGTTGCGCCGCCATCAAAGTCCCATGTGTGTCCTCGACTGTATTCGTTATCAATAAAATTTTCGTGGCCTCGTCGTGCCCACCTAACTTTTGCGTAATACTCTGACATTTTTGCCTCCATTGTGGTTCAGAGAAAAATAGCTGATCAATGCGAATTGTTGGTGCTCTAAACTGCGCGCGAAGCTTACGTCATAAATTGCGTGCAATTGACCTGTCGATTTCCATGAGTTCAACTGGCGCTCCTTGAACTTCAATAAAAGCGACATGTACTCCAGGGCTCGGGCTATTGGTTTGAATAATTACATTCTCCCCCATGAGAACCTCTTTCAGATTTTCAACTTCGAAAGCAACATGGGGGACGTTTTTAACCAGGTCAGGATAAGGCGCATCAGCCCAATACCTCTGCCATTGAATTCCGAAGGGATTGTTCGCATGATCACTAACAGTCATTTTTAAATGGGGAAGGTCGATTTCTCCGGGAAATTTTGCCGTGGTTGGAATACCGACGTGGTTGAACTTCACTACTTTTCTCCGAACATATTATTGAGCGCACAGAAATTTCGCTGGTATTATCTCGGGCATTTCCGAATTTTGGGGTTATAGTTATTAGTGTAACAGTATGATTGGATAAAATCGTCGCAAGACTACAATTTCCTCCCCCGCGTTCATTCAATTAACTGTCTTTGAAGATTCTATCAAACTCACGACCTCCATCCAGTTCGATGAGCAATCGACTCTTTTCTGTTTTGGCAATATCGATCCAATGTCTGTCTTCCAGTGCGCCAACCATAGCGTATAGAAAATTTAGGCTAGGTTTAATGCTGCATTCTCGCTCCAGTCGAATGAAAACACTAACTGCGCCTAAAGCCGCAAGTTCTTGGCGAGTGTGAATTCCCACTTCGTTTAGTAGTTTCTCTGATTTAGGCCCAAGCCCTTTCAGTTTTTTTAGTGTCATAATTGTCTAAAAACCGAGTCGAATTTTCAAGGGATACAGCATATGAGCAAAGTATTTTATCGCAACCCGTTTGTTTCTGATAAGCTGACGCAACGTGGCACGCTGAATGTGGGATTGTTCATCCTTCTTCTACACTCATGCGCAGTAATTAATTTGATTGACGAATGCGTTGCTCCCGCCCTTTTCTTCAGACGCTAATTAAGCGGAGACTTTTTGTCATCGTCGCCGTGATTCGGTAAAAGCAAGTCGTCGTTAATGCGCTAAAATTTTAACAAGGCGTGTCATCAATTCAACTTTAATGCCGTCGTGAGTTTTCTTGAACTAGAAGCCGATTGGTAAACGCATTGTTGCTTTTGGAGTCTGAAGCTTTCCCCATGCTGGAAAATGAGACCGACTCTTGATGCCCAACATTTCGTCAGCGCCCCACCATTGTCGTGAGCTGCCAGGAAGAATGAATTGACCCTGTTTGATACTTATAGTCTTTTACTTTCCTGGCAGAGTTCCCGGGGATTCGTTTTTTAACTCTTGACTCCCTAACTCCTTAGTTCTTTAACTTTGCAGCGCAACTCGACTCTACGTCTAGATCGACGATGTTTTCCCTTTTCGTAACGAATTACTCCTTTGTTAAGTGCACATCTCTTTGTGGGAAAGGGATTGTAATATTATTGCTGTCTAGTGCTACCTTCATTTGTTCATTAATATCAAAGAAAACATCCCAGTAATGCTCGACCTTACAAAAAGGACGGACGGCCAAATTTACGGAACTATCTGCTAATTCACTGACGCCCACGAAGGGTGCCGGGTCGCTGAAAACTTTTTCATGTTTTTGTAATACATCCATGATAACTGATTTTGCTTTACCAATGTCTTCGTTATAGGCAATGCCTACGGTCAAGTCTACGCGTAGTTGTCCTTCAGCCGTATAGTTAGTAATTGATCCATTGGAGGCGATGCCGTTAGGAATAATAATCTGTTTATTCTGTGGCGATATGATAATGGTATTGAATATCTGTACGGCTTTAACCACACCGAGGTGGCCTTGAGCTTCGATGAGGTCTCCTATTTTGTAGGGCTTGAATGTCATCACCAGAACACCGCCGGCAAAATTGGCTAAGCTACCCTGAAGAGCGAGACCGATCGCTAAGCCCGCAGCACCTAAAACAGCGATAAAAGAGGTGGTAGCAATGCCCAGCATCGAGGCCACTGAAATAAATAGAAGTAGTTTGAGTACCCATGAAGAGAGGTTTGTCAAAAAGGGGATCAAAGTTGCATCAACCTTGGATTTTTCCATTGAGCTTTCTAATAACCGACCGACTGCTCCGATGATCCACAGGCCTACGATAAGCGTGACGATCGCTAAGGCCAGTTTTGGCGCATACTCCAACCCCAATTCGTAGCCTTTCGTGGTGAGGTTTTGCATTTGGTCAATGGTATCGGTGACTTCATTCATAGTATCTTCCTATTGTGTTGGACAAATTGCCGTATCGATATTGTGCTAAACAGTTGTAGTGCCTGTTTGGATTAACTGTGATTACTTTGGCTTTCTGTTATTCTCAGATATCTACTAAGTGCTGAACAGTACCGATCGAAAGCAGCTGCGATCTGTGTATTGCCTGTTACTCTGCTGGCATAGGTTTTTTATGTTAGGTGCCATATTAGGTGCTGTATTAGATGTTATGTTAGACATGTAGTTGGATCATGTAGTAGGTTCATGCAGTTGCACTTGCCAGTAACCAACGTCAAGCCATTGTTCAAACTTATAGCCGACTTCTTGAAAATGGGCTACTTTTTCCATACCAAATTTTTCATGTAAAGCTACGCTTGCAACATTAGGGAGTGTAATACCCGCAATGGCCGAATGAACGGGAAGTTTTTCGAGTTCGTGAAACAGCGACTCATACAGTTTAGTTCCCCAGCCTTTAGTGGTTAGGTGTCTGGCTAAATAGACAGTCACTTCAACTGAAAATCGGTACGCACTGCGTTCCTTCCAGGGGGAAGCGTAAGCATAGCCAATAACGTCTCCTTTATCTTCTGCTACAAGCCAAGGAAGTCCGAGTTGACTGATCTTTTCAATACGCTCACCCATATCATCCAGACTGATTTCTGACTCTTCAAACGTAATTACGGTGTCGGCTATATAATGGTTATATATATTAGCGATAGATGTGCTGTCGGTTGCTGTCGCCTTTCGTATCATTAACATCTCGTATCATTAGTTTATGAAGCATTGGGTTCTATTGCTTAGTTGGTTTTCTTGATGATGCATCGTCATTGGAGCTGAATACTATCAAACCGATTGCACCGATCAAAATTGTAACATCAGCGACATTGAATATCCCGGTCCTTAAAGCACCAATTCCTACATTAATAAAATCAACAACGGCACCGTCGTTTAGCACTCGGTCGTACCAGTTCCCAAATCCGCCCGCAATGATTAGAGATCCGAATAATACCGTCGCGTTAGATAAGGGTTTGATGAGGAGATAGCAAAGAGCAGCGAGCAGGAGTAGACCGACACCGATGGTAAAAACATAATACTTATGGTTCTCCGGCAAGTGACTCCCCGCTCCCAGCATCGCCCCTGTATTTTCCGCGTACTGCAGGCGAAATACATTACCCACAAAAGATAAAGGTTCGTTGCCTTTAAGTAACAGGGAGGCATGTGCTTTTGTTAGCTGGTCGCAGCTGAAGCAGGATAATAGTGAAGTGATTATTATGGTTTTTTTCACGGTTCAGCCTTTAGGACGCGTTGTCTTATTGTTGGTGACGCGCGCTTTGTGTTTTCTTCGAGACATAAGGATTAAAGTCAGTCCGGCAAACAAAAAGGGAATGCTTAACAGCTGTCCAGTCGTCATTATCAAGTCGGTGGAGTAACTAGCCTGTTTCGTTTTTATGAACTCCAACAAAAATCGACTGCTGAATACTAAAAATAGCAGTAGGCCAAGTGTTGCGCCAGTATGGTGTTTTACTTGGGTGAACTTATAGGTCACAAAGAGAGTAATAAAAATCGCACTATAGGCAATCGCTTCATACAGTTGTACCGCGTGCCTCGGTGTTGCATCGATATTTCCAAAAACAACAGCCCAGGGAACATTGGTGGGCAGGCCAACAATCTCGGAATTAAAGAAATTTCCTATGCGAATAAAACAAGCAGCAAGAGCGGTAGGTATTGCCAGTCTATCCAATAGCCAGAGATAGTCTTCAGAGTGTTTTCTACAGTATATAAAAATCGACAGTAACATGCCTATGCCGCCGCCATGACTGGCGAGCCCACCCTCCCAGATATAAAGAATCTTTAAGGGGTGACTAAAATAGAATACGGGGTCGTAAAATAGGCAATGACCAAGTCGTGCGCCGCCAATAATTCCGACGATGGCATAAACGAGTAAGTGATCGAGTTGTTCCAATGACTTATTTTCCTGTAGATAAATCCATTTCACTAGCTGAAAGCCGGACAAAATGGCAGTGGCGAACATAAGTCCGTACCAATGTATCGAAATCCCTCCTACGGAAATTAAAACAGGGTCCATATTCCATACAAAAAATTCCACTAATTGTTATCCTCTGTAAATGGCTTTTAGGGATTTTGATAACACACTATTTTACTGTGCGACAACGGACGTAATTTTTTCGCTTAATAGACGCCCTTATCGCTTGTTTTAAGCGACGGTGAGTCCTTCGAACATTTGCGGACTAAAATCGGTTCATTTTCTATCGTTTATTGCTTGGTGAAAACTAATCGGTTCAATTGCGTCATCATCATTAGCATTCTCCACTGGATTGAATAGTTATCCTACTGACTTCGGAGTAATAGACGTAATAATCGCTTTGTCGTCAATGTTCTTTACAGCTGAAAGGTCCTTCATCAATAATGCGGCTTCTTCCTGCATGCCGGAAAACATTGACGAAATGCCTTTGTCGAATTGCGGATGGCGTTCAATTTCAATCTCAACAACCTGAAGCTGGTTGAGAAGATTGTTGACAATATGCTCCGCACCATAAATCGTCGCCAAGTATACTTTTTCCTTTTCTTTTTCTATTTCAGTTTTTAAATGTTGTATTTCTTGTTCGTAAATTTTCCACTTTAGGGAGAGAATCGCGGTGATCCAGATAGCAAACAATGCTAATGCTCTGTTCGATAATACTTTCCATAATTCACCGCCGGGCGGAGACAAATAGAAACCTAATAATATGGCAATAGAACAGATTAAGGCCAGATAAATGGATAAGTGTAATTTTGGTGACCACAGAGAAGCGAGAATGACGACAATATAGGGAATACCTCCGGCAACCCCCAGCGGTATTTGCAGATCTATGAAAAAGATTAAAATGACGAGAGTTGCACATACCAACCCTAACTTCAGGGTCAAAGTGTTCTCGTTGCGGTTTTCCAGAGTGCCATGTTCAAGATTACTGTGTTCCAGGTTACTGTGTTCCAGAGTATTGCGTTCGGAATCTTGCTTGGTATTGTTTTCCATCGAAAGTTCTCAACGTTGGATTGTATTGCATCTGGGAAGTTTGGTTACTGCACTATATGCCATGCCGAAAAACGTTCGCGTTGCTTTTTATTGATGGTACTCGATCTCTCAAAATTTAATGTCAGGTATCAAATTCCCGTAGTCACGATAGCTTGGAATCAGGCTGATAGAGTCTAATCCCCGAGTAGAGATCTTGATCTTCAGTGTCATTTACAGCCGAGTACAAGCAGTAGTTTTAAAAATAGGCGCTGACTTTGACTCGGGCTTCTAATTAAAACGCGTCGGACTGACACCAAGTCGTGACTTGAACGCTCGGGAAAAACTGGCCGTTTCTGTATAGCCCGATTGTATGGCAATGTCTTCTATCGAATAACCCAATCTTAACAATGATTGGGCACGTTCCATTTTTGACGACAGCTGTAATTCGCGAAAGCTTGTCCCTTCCTTGGACAGGTTGCGGCGTAGTTGGCGGCTGCTCAACCCCAAATGCTGGGCGATCTGTTCCACGTTTAGCGCGAAATCGTATTGTTCTAACAGTTGTAAGGTTCGCCCCACAAATGATTGAGAGCGAACATGTGTTGCCAGCACTTCCTCGCAATACCGTTCACTAGCAAGGCGAATTTTCCTGTTCGCCAGTGGCAATGGCTGAAATTGTAATTCAGCATCAAAACATATTCGGTTAGAAGAGGAGTTAAAGCTCACCTCAGTCCCGAAGAAATCGTGATAGTCGGCTGGTTTACGGGGCTCGGGTAGGCGCATTGATACCGATCTCACCGGGACTGAATGTTGTAATAAACTCGAAAACAATACTAGGCAAGCCGCCAGCCCTCGTTCCTGGCAAAATCGCTGGCAGTCCTGTGGGACCGCTCGATCATTGAGGTCGATACGAAGTTCGCGGTCCGTACTTGATAGTTCGTATCGACTGAATGACAGGCCAAGCCAGCGATACCGTTCCGTGAGTTGTAACGCTTCATTTAATGTCGCGCAAGCGGCCATCGCTTGTCCTAATATACCGAGTTCAGAGGCTTTATAATATTTGGCAACCATTAACCCCAGTTCTTCATCTAAGCGGCGAAAACGCTGAATATTACGAATGAGGGTAAGTTCCTGCCATGAAGCAATGCTGGCAAGTGGTTCTTCTAAAGACAATGCATCGATGTTCGTTGTCTCAAGACATTTTGACTCGCTCATACCGTACTGTAATCCCGCTTTTAACAGAATCGATACGCCTGTGGTGTCTCTTAATCCTTGCCAGTCGATCACTCTTCATTGCCTTGTGTAGCAAGCCCCGCCGAGATTGGATTGCTAAAGTCGCTGTCTCGTCCGAAAGTATCAAATTTAGGCCATTTATACTATAGCTAAGTACGGCTTTATATCTCACACTGTGTCTACATAAAAACAGCCGGAGTCTACAAATTGCCATGATCATCGCACCCAACGCAGCAACCAATGTATCATCCAGAGAGTATAAGCATATTGACGTAAGACCACTGACCGGAGCGTTAGGCGCGGAGGTTTTTAACGTCAATGTCGGACGATTAACAGCCGCCGAGACAGCTGAAATAAAACAAGCGCTTGCCGACCATGTTGTCGTTTTCTTTCGGGATCAGGACATTAGTATTGACGAACAGGAAGCTTTCACAATGCGGTTTGGCGATTATGGCGTTGACCCATTTGTGCCAGGCCTGAAGGACCACCCGCATGTATTGCGACTGGTTAAAGAAGCGGATGAATCAACCGGTTATGTTTTTGGGGGTGCCTGGCACAGCGACTGGTCATTTCAAGAGGCCCCGCCGTCGTACACTATTTTATACGGTTACGACATTCCACCCTATGGCGGCGACACAATGTTTGCCAATCTTTATCAAGCCTATGAAATGTTGTCGCCGGAAATGCAACGTATCTGTGAATCATTGCGGGTTACCCATAGCGCTCGCCAGGGCTACGCGCCGAGTATGGCTGGAGTGCATGATTTATATGAAAATATGGAAGTCATCGCCAGTGAAGAAGCTATGAATGTCCATGTTCATCCGATGGTCTGCACGCATCCGGTCACTGGCCGCAAACTACTTTATTTGACAGGTGTATACAGTATAGGCATTGAGGGAATGCATCAGGATGAGGCCAACGCCTTGCTGGACTTTCTGAAAAAACAAATAGAACACCCGATAAATACCTGCCGCTTTCGTTGGCAAAAAGGTTCCATCGCGATGTGGGATAATCGCTGTGCCTTGCATTTGCCTATGGGCGATTACCACGGTATGCGTCGGGAAATGTATAGGACAACAGTTGCGGGAAGCTCTCCCAAACAATAGTCCCCGAGCATTTCGAAAAGGAAAATTTATGCACGACAACGTTATAGAAAAAGCCGCGCAGGTATTGCGTAACGCCGAATTATCAGGACTGCCTTGCGAGCCGATTCGAAGCCTTTTCGATGAAAAGGACATGGCCGCAGCCTACGCTGTCAAACAGTGTAATCACGACATTTGGCACCAGCAGCAACGCCAAAAAATCGGTTGTAAAATTGGCATCACGTCATTAGCTGTACAGAGTTTTTTCGGCATGACCGAGCCTGATTACGGCTTTCTTTACAGCGATATGCAGGCCGACAGCGGAGGAACAATATCTCGAGGCAGTTTGTTTAAACCAAAATTGGAAGTCGAAATCGGGCTTGTGCTCGGTAAAGATATCAATCTCTCTAAGCCGACAAAGGCCAATATGATAGAGGCCACAGCCTATTTTTGCCCGGTTTTCGAAGTGGTCGATAGTCGTATTGAAAATTGGGATGTACAGGCTGTTGATACCATTGCTGACAATGGTTCATCTGGGCGTTTTGTCATTGGAAACAGCAAAGCGTTGCCAGGCAGTGTCGATATCAATACGTGCTCGATGACTCTTTTTTCTAATACTGAAGTGATAGCAAGCGCCTGTGCGCTCGATAGTTTAGGTGACCCGATTGAACACGCGGTTTGGCTGGCTACAAAACTTGCTGCAATTGGCGCACCGTTGAAAGCTGGAGATATATTGCTGACTGGCGCATTAGCACCGATGATAGATGTGAAAGCTGGAGGCGACTATAAGGCCGTTTTCGAAGGTCTGGGATCGGTGGCGATATCTTTTGGGGCATGAAAACTATACAGCTTTTATGGATGCAGGCTGTGCTATAGGCCTGTTTTGGCCTTGGGGTTAGTTGCTTGCAATTCGATTCTTTGTTCAAAAAAATCACGGTAATGTGAATTTTCAAGGGACTTTATAAACTAGATCAATGGACGTTTTTTCCAAGAATATCTAAACGATTAGTCGATAAATGCCCACGTATCCGCGCCATCAAATTTCCGTATGTCGAATTTTCCAATATCGGCCGTCGAACACAGTCGGAAATTAACGGCCATTTGAGCTGATTCACCGGGATCCAGATTTTCCCAATGAGTTGTTGACCCGCAAATCTTGCAGCTATGCACGGCAAGTGTTTTGTCTCCCTGAATGTAAGATATCGTAGCATCTTTGGCGGCATCGATAGTCACGCTGTCGATATTGACATGGGCCCAAAGTGTACCTAGGCGACGACATAGAGAACAATTACAATCGGTAAGCCACTTAGGTGTCTCCGCTATTGTAAAACGTACTGATTCGCAGTGGCAGCTTCCCTCAAACCTATCGCTATTAGTAGTCACGTGAAATCTCGTAAAAAATTAAGATTGAAAGACTCGGTGCAGAATCGATCTACCCGGTGTTGCATAAGAAGTGTTACCTCACGTGAATTAGTGGGCATGGGCGTTTTCATGATCATCGACAATAAAGTTGGGGAACTTGTGTTTTGCATGTTCGCTATGGCAATTCGAACACGACTCCAGCAATTTCGAGAAATAGAAACCAACAAGCTCGGTCTTTTTGTTTAGCGCCACATGTGCAAGCATTCCCGAATAATAATGGAACTTCTCATCGAGCTGCAAAAACGAGAGAGGTAACTTTTCCTGAAGTTCATTCTTTTGTTTTGTCGTCAAGCTTGCTGTAAGAATGTAGCTTTTCTCTATATTGTTAGCAATGTTTGCTATTTCCATTGAATTCCCGGCTGCGATTGCCGGAATGATCTTAATCATAGCTTTTTCTATAGCCCTCATTTCCTTTATCAATAACTGCCTGAGTTCCGGTGAAAGATTTTCAGTTGCCCCTGAGTTGTTCTGTGCAGCATAGCTTGTTGTCGCTAGAACAATTAACAGAATTGAAACCGTTAAGTTTATGGACGTTTTTAATTTGGCCATAGTGTACTCCCTCCCGAATGGCATAATAAACTGAATTGCGTATTAAGGTAGTTTTTTGCTCATATTTGTACCGGTAATATGAAAGCCAACACGCTTATACAGTTCTAGCGCTCTGGGATTGTCGTGAGCGACTCGTAAACTTAAGGTGCTAATTTTTTCCCTCGACAACTGCTTTTCCAATTCGGAAATCGCCATTTTCCCATAGCCCTTGCTCCGGAATGTCTCAAGAACAAAAATGTCACTTATAAACGCTTTGGATTGATCAGGGCTTAAGGAATGCCAAAGATATCCTACAATTTCTCCCGAAAATTCAATGCACTGTAGTATATCGTTAGATTCGGAAATGCCCCTGGGAAAGCTATTCGACAGTGCATTTTTTGCGATAACTTCACTTTCTTCTTCCGAGTGTTTATGGTTAATACGTAAATCTTCACTGTAGTCCGAAATAAACTCTTTTTCGTAGTTTGAAAATTCACGCTGTTCAATAGCTCTCAATACAATCATCGTTGGTTCTCATAGAAAACGCGAGGGAGTTTTTGCTTGAAATATCTGGCAGTTATATTTTCATCGCCAACGAGTGTATGCTACTTTTTGTGCCAACACCACTCAGTGGGAGAAAAAGTTGGCCAGGACTTCACTCCCAGTTAG
>Ga0105350_10000031_pt1 | contig 83798 bp, 70 predicted proteins | sample EN1Hudsemesocosm_FD_83506 | JGI IMG/M metagenome (GOLD analysis project Ga0105350, IMG submission 83506) | Methane-oxidizing microbial communities from mesocosms in the Hudson Canyon - EN1E Hudson Canyon | ecosystem: Environmental > Aquatic > Marine > Cold seeps | place: Hudson Canyon... | reverse complement strand
CTCCTGCGTTCCAAAAATAAGACAAGGAGTCCAAGTGTGTAGTGTCGGGGATATATGTGTTCCCTGTTATAGTTTCATTCTCTGTTATGACTTCAAGGCTAAACAAAAATAAATCAAGTTGACTTCAATTTTCCATAAAATTTGTTAAAACAACTCTTTTCCGTTCGTTGTAAACAATTTTATAGCAATGGCCAGAAGTATTATTCCGAATACTTTTTCTAATACGGCCATTCCGCCCTTACCTAAGAGTTTTTCAATCCTAGCGGTAAGCTTTAATACCACAAAAACGCATATTAGGTTTAAAATAATGGCAGCCAAAATATTAACCTGTGCAAACTCTGCTCTAAGTGATATAATAGAAGTCATTGTACCGGCTCCGGCAATTACCGGAAATGCTAACGGCACGATTGAAGCCGTTCGGGACGAAGAACTGTCTTGTTTGTGTTTAAATATCTCTATTCCTAAAACCATTTCTATGGCCATAAAAAACAGAACAAATGAACCTGCTACAGCAAACTCATTAATTCCAACTCCAATCACGCCTAAAATTGATTCTCCTAAAAAAAGGAAGCCAATCATTATTAAGGTTGCAACTGCTGTTGCTCTGAGCGGATGAATGGACCCCGCGGATTGTTTTATTTTAATAATAATTGGCATAGAGCCTATTATGTCAATAACTGCAAATAATACCATTGATGCTACTCCGACTTCTCGCAAGTCGAATCCAAAAAAAACTGATGCGAACATAATTATTTAATTTTTGAGGTGTATTCTTCAATTGTTTTTGGAAAATAAGCTTTTTCCAAAACACTAACTTTCTGTGCTAACGTTTGAGGGGTGTCGTGCTCATTCAAAGAACATTCGAATTGAGCGATAGTTGTTCCATCATCATACTTTTCATTTACCAAGTGAATTGTAATCCCCGACTTTTTTTCTTTAGCCGCAATTACTGCGTTGTGGACATTCATTCCATACATGCCTTTTCCTCCATAGCTTGGTAACAAAGCAGGATGTACGTTTATAATTTTATTAGGATATAAATCAATTAAACTTTCTGGAACTTTTAATAAGAACCCGGCCAAAACCAATAGCTCTATTTTTTTCTCTACTAAAAATTCTTCTATTATTACTGAAGATGTAAATTCTTCTTTGCTAAAAGTAAGCGTCGGAATGCCAGCGTTTTTCGCATGATTCAATGCCCCAGCATCAGCCTTATTGCACAGCAAAGCAACAACGTTAATCAAGTCGTTTGACTTAAAATATTGTATAATGTTATAAACATTACTGCCTGTTCCTGAAGCAAATAAGGCGATGTTCATTTCTTGCGCTTAATAGTTCTGCGCAAAGGTAAATCCAAAACGCATAAGATGGGGAGAAAAAGCAAATATTTATTTATTTCTTCAAAAAGCTGAACGCCTTTATAAAGTCGCGTAGCTTTTTTACGAACTGCTTTATGTGAGGGTTCGAGCTATCAAATTGTGTTTCAAGTTTGAACAAGCTATTTCTATAGTTGGGTTTAACACGATGTATTATTAAAAAAAACATGAACAACTGAAGTCCTGCTGCAATTCTTTTTATATTTTTAAAACCATAAACAAATAATCAACCTTTTAGAAGATGAGCGAAAACACACATCCTTTTATAAAATACACTCCGATTAGTTTAACAGAAGAAGATTCCTTGGAAAAAAGCCTGTCTTATTATCATTTAATGAATAAAAGAAGAAGTGTTCGCCAGTTTTCGAATAAGCCCGTAAGTAAGAAGATAATAGAAAACATTATCTTAACAGCATCTTCTGCGCCTTCAGGAGCACACAAACAACCATGGACTTTTTGTGTTGTTTCCAATGCAGAGTTAAAAAGTAGAATAAGAGGGTTGGCTGAAAATGAGGAAAAAATTAGTTACGAAGGAAGGATGAGTGATTCTTGGATTAGAGATCTGGAACCCTTAGGCACGACTTGGATGAAAGAATTTATAGATATCGCGCCTTGGGTAATAATTGTTATGAAAAAAGCTTATGGTTTTGACGAAAACGGTGAAAAATCAAACTACTACTATGTAAATGAAAGCGTAGGGATCGCTTGTGGATTTTTAATTACAGCGATTCATAACGCTGGATTAGTTACTTTAACACACACTCCAAGCCCTATGAATTTTCTAACAGAAGCGTTAAATCGGCCTGAAAATGAACGTCCTTACTTATTGATGCCAGTGGGTTATCCAGATAAAAATACTTTGGTTCCTGATTTGAAAAGAAAAGATTTATCAGAAGTAGTTGCGTACTACGAATAAGTTCTTAAAAACGTATTCCTAATAACTTTAGTGAAAAGAATTTTGTTGAATTAACGAAATGTATTTTATTTGCAATCAGATTTAAATAATTAAAAAAAAAATCATGTCAGATATTCAATCAAGAGTTATCTCAATTATCGTTGATAAATTGGGTGTAGATGAAGGAGAAGTAACTTCAGAAGCAAGTTTTACAAACGATCTAGGAGCAGATTCTCTAGACACTGTAGAACTAATTATGGAATTCGAAAAAGAATTCAATATTGCTATTCCAGACGATCAAGCAGAAAAGATCGCCACTGTAGGTGATGCTATCTCTTATATTGGAGACAATAAATAAGTTTATCTTTCTTTTTTAACTTCTATAAGCTATTATGGAAAAGAAGCGCGTTGTTGTAACAGGAATGGGAGCATTGACTCCGATTGGCAATACTCTAGATGAGTATTGGAACAATCTTATTAATGGGGTAAGTGGTGCAGCGCCTATTCAGCAATTTGATGCTTCTAAATTTAAAACACAATTTGCTTGTGAGGTTAAAGGGTTTGATGTTGAAAGCATTATGCATAGAAAAGAGGCTAGGAAACTAGACCCCTTTTCTCAATATGCTGTTGCTACTGCAACCGAAGCCATGGAAGATTCTGGTCTAGATCTCGAAAAAGTAAATTTAGACAGAGTAGGGGTTATTTGGGGTTCAGGGATTGGAGGTTTAAAAACTTTCCAAGAAGAGTGCTTCAACTTTAAAGATGGAGATGGGACCCCTAGATTCAATCCTTTCTTTATCCCTAAAATGATTGTAGATATTGCTGCGGGGCACATCTCTATTAAGTATGGCCTTAGAGGGCCAAACTATGTTACTGTTTCAGCTTGCGCATCTGCTACAAATGCTATGATTGATTCCTTAATGCAAATACAATTAGGTAAAGTTGATGTTATGGTAACAGGGGGCTCTGAAGCTGCAGTTGATATTGCGGGTATTGGTGGGTTTAATGCACTGCAAGCACTTTCTAAAAGAAACGACTCCCCAGAGACAGCTTCTAGGCCATTTGATGCAACCCGTGATGGATTTGTTTTGGGGGAAGGTTCTGGAGCTTTAATTTTTGAAGAACTAGAACACGCTAAAGCAAGGGGGGCAAAAATATATGCTGAAGTAGTTGGCGGCGGGATGACTGCTGACGCACATCATATAACCGCTCCGCATCCGGAAGGAACAGGAGCTTCAAGTGTTATGAAGCTAGCTTTAGAAGATGCTGGGCTGGACCCAACTACAGTTGATTATGTTAATGTGCATGGAACATCAACTCCACTTGGAGATATTGCTGAAACAAAAGCAATTAAAGAAGTTTTTGGAGAACATGCTTACAACCTTAATATTAGTTCGACTAAATCTATGACGGGTCACTTATTAGGAGCGGCAGGAGCTATTGAGGCAATTGCTTGTGTAAAAGCAGTTCAAGAAGATATTGTTCCGCCAACAATTAACTTTGAGCACGAAGACGAGAACATTGATTACGATTTAAACTTTACTTTTCACAAAGCAGAAAAGAGAACAGTTGATGTTGCGTTAAGTAACACTTTTGGTTTTGGAGGTCACAACACATCGGTGATTGTGAAAAAATACGTTGACTAAATAGTTTATTAAGTTTGCTATTCAATCGAAAATCGCACGTTAGAAATTCTCAATTACAGTTATTTATTCGTCAAAGTTTTGGGTTTAAGCCCAAAAATATGGGCTTGTATACTCAAGCATTTAGTCATAAATCGGTAGCCAAAAAAAATACCAGAGGATTAAAACTAAGCAATGAAAGGCTTGAGTTTTTAGGAGACTCTGTTATTTCAACCATAGTTTCTGAATATCTATTTGAAAATTTCCCTAATGAGGACGAAGGCTATCTCACTCAAATGCGATCAAAAATCGTAAGCCGAAAAAGCCTGAATTCATTAGGAGAAAACATTGGACTAGAGCCTTTCGTAAAATATTTAAAAGGGAACTTTCCCTACAAATCATTATTAGGTAATGTATTTGAGGCCCTTTTTGGAGCAATCTACTTAGACAAGGGATACAAAAAAGCCAAGGAAGTATTTATTAAATACATTCTTGAGCAATATATTGACTTAGAAAATTTGGAGGCAATTAATATTGACTATAAAAGTCAGTTATTGATTTATTGCCAGAAAAATAAATTAGAACTCGAATTTAAAACCATAAAGGAAGAAACGGTAAAAGGGTCAATTAAGTTTACTATGGGGGCGTTCATTAATGGTGAGTTAAAGGGGCAGTCAACCGACCTATCAAAAAGAAGTGCCGAACAAGCTGCGGCAGAAATTGTATCTTTAGATATTATTTAGCCGTTTTTAGAAAACCAACTTCTTTTTTATCCAATATCCGCCATTTTCCTCGAGTAACCTTCCCTTTCTTTAGCCCTGCAAACTCAATTCTGTCAAGTTTTACAACGTCGTAGCCTAAATGCTCAAACATTCTTCTTACAATTCTGTTTTTTCCCGAATGAATTGCCACCAGAACGATAGTTTTTTGACCTGGAGCACCATTATATTCTGCACTATCAAAAACACTTATCCCATCTTCTAATTCAACCCCGTCCGTTAATTTTTCCAAATCGGCTTCTTCAAGAGGTTTGTCCAACACAGTTTCGTATATTTTTTTTATTTCATAGCTAGGATGAGTTAGCCTTTTAGTTAATTCCCCATCGTTTGTAAACAACAACAAACCGGTAGTGTTTCTATCTAATCGACCAACCGGATAAACTCTTTCTGAGCAGGCTCCTTCTATTAACTCCATAACCGTTTGTCGGTCGTGCGTATCTGATACAGTGGTGATATAGTTTTTTGGCTTATTTAGCAGAATGTATTTAAAGCGCTCTTTTTTTAATCTTTTTCCTAAATATCGTACATCATCGGAATCACTAACTTTATGACCCATTTCAGTAACGGTATCACCATTTACTGTTACGTCTCCTTTCGCTATCAGCTTATCTGCTTCACGTCTAGAACACACGCCTGCATTTGCAATGTATTTATTTAAACGAATGTTTTCGACAACCTCCTTACTCGTTTCCGGTTTATTTGAACTAGTTTTTGATTTGTTCGAGTAGTTTTTTCCTTTCTTATTTCCCATTGTCTATTCTGGTCTAGGGCGCGAATATCGGAAAGATTAACCTAAAAAATTATAATGTTGGGTAAAAAGCATCTTCTATATGCCTAATATCTTTCGTCTTGTTGCTAATAATAATTGAAATGATGTCAAATCGAGCCTCACACTCAATATCATTTTTCATAATATATTCGTTGGCGGCATTAATAATCATTTTTTGTTGCTTATCAGAAACAAAACTTTCCGGGTCTCCGTAATTAATAGAGCTTCTTGTTTTAACTTCCACAAAAACAATAAAGTCCTCTTTTTGCGCTATGAGGTCAATTTCAGCTTTTAAGTATCTCCAGTTTTTTTCTAATATTGAGTAGCTCTTTTCAAGTAAGTACTCTTTTGCTATTGTTTCTCCCTTTTTTCCTAAAATATGTTTTTCTTCCATTGTTTTCTTTTGGTATGATACTTGGTTAGGCCATATTTATTATTAGATATGATATAAATTTTTATATCTTAGTCGAACTTAAAAAGAAAATTACAATCATGAAAAATAATTTACGAAAAATTGGCCTTTCTATATTTGCTACTGTTATGATAGCATCTGCGTCTTTAGCGCAATTTGAAGGGGAAATAATATTTGAGAAAAACGTTGGGAAAATTCACGTTATCTACAAATACTTTGTTAAAGGAAACGATATAAGGATTGAAGAAGTTAGTGAAGATGGAACAATTGATGGAATTCAACTGATGGATTTAAACACGAAAAAGACATATGCTCTCAGTCCAGAAAGGAAGCTGTGGTTTGAGACGCCCAACAGAAGACCAGCAATATCTTTGGATGTTGACATTAAGAAAACTGGAAAAACGAAAGAAGTTTTAGGAAAAAAATGTTTTGAAGTAGTTGTTACCAACAAAGCACAAGACAGAAAAATTGTTTATTGGATTACAAAGGGAGATTATAAATTCTTTATTCCAATGCTAGAAACATTAAACAGAAAAGAAAATCAAGCCATGTATTATTTGGAGATTGAGGGGATGGAAAACCATTTTCCTATGTTAAGTACAGAACACGTTCTTTCTACTGGAGATGTTGTTTCAACCTTAAAAGCAGAAAAGATTGATTCAAAAAAAATCAGCGCCGAAACTTTTATTATTCCAAAAGATTACGGCAAATTTGAAAGATAAATAGAGCTTCTTCAGCTTTAAGGGCCGTTTGAAAGAACGGCCTTTTTTATTGCTCAAAAATTACGCTTGAATGACCTACTATTAATCTTGCTTCCTTGTTAAGTATTAAAGCCCTATTGTCGTCTATATGTCCACAAGGGAAGTTGAAGCAGATGGGGTAATCATATTCTTGTACAGCTTCTTTTATTATCTCTACAACTTGCTTCCCAAAGGGAATGTCATTGTCATTCATTTCAGTCATTCCACCCACAATAACACCTGAAAGGCTCTCTAGTTTACCTGATAACTTAAGGTTCCACATCATTCTGTCAAGATGGTAGAGGTACTCATCTAGATCTTCGATGAACAATATTTTTCCCCTTGTATCAATATCGTACTTTGTTCCGGAGAGACTATAAAGCATGGATAAGTTTCCGCCAATAATTTTTCCAGAAGCAACCCCTTCTCTGTTTAAAGAGTGCGTCTCAGCAATAATGGTGTATTTCTCGCCAAACAAAGCTTTTCGAAACGTCTCTAAAGCTTCTTTTGTGTTCGTTTCAAAGTTTACGGGCATTGCAGAATGCATTGACGCAATGTTACATTTGCTGTTTAGATAATTATGAAGCCCTGTAACATCGCTATACCCACAAATCCATTTTGGGTTTTTGATTAGATTTGAAAAATCAACGCTTTCTAAAATCCTTACAGTTCCGTATCCTCCCCTAAAACAAATTATTGCTTTAATTGAATTGTCGTTTACTGCGTCTTGTAAATCGCTTGCTCTTTGCATGTCGGTTCCGCAAAACTGATTACTCTCTGCTCTCAAGTTCTTTCCTTCAATTACTGTAAGCCCCCACTTATTCAACACTTCTTTTGTGTGTGCTAATTTTTCTACATCAATCTTTCGAGCGGTTGATATTAGTGAAATTTTATCTCCTTTTTTGAGATTGTTAGGAAGGATTGAATTTTTCATGTATCGAATATATTATATCAAGAGTCAAAAAACTATCTTTGCGTTCGCAATTTTATGAATCAACTTGTGTGCAAGTAAGTTATTAAATGAAGAATCCGAAAAGATATACCATTACAGCAGCCCTTCCTTATGCAAATGGACCTTTGCATTTAGGCCATTTGGCTGGGGTTTATATCCCATCTGATATATACGCACGTTTTTTACGATCTAATGATAAAGATGTCGCTTTTGTGTGTGGTTCGGATGAGCATGGTGCGGCAATTACATTACGCGCAAAAAAGGAAGGAACAACACCACAAGCTATTGTAGACCAATATCATGCAATCAATAAAGATGTCTTTAAGCAGCTTGGAGTAAGTTTTGATATTTATCATAGAACTTCTTCCGACTTACATAAAAAAACGGCTTCTGATTATTTTAAATTATTAGACAAAAGAGGAGAGTTTACAAAAAACACGACGCAGCAATATTACGACGAAGAATATAATCAGTTTTTAGCAGATAGATATATTACAGGAGATTGCCCAAAATGTAAAAATCCTGGTGCCTATGGTGATCAGTGCGAAAAATGCGGATCTGACCTAAGTCCTTTAGATTTAATAAACCCTGTCTCTACTTTAAGTGGAAATTCGCCCACGTTAAAAGAAACATCTCATTGGTATTTACCAATGGATAAACATGAAGATTGGGTTAAAGATTGGATTAAGAATGGGAAATTAAACGGCATTCAAGTCCATGAGCCTAAAGAATGGCGGAATCAAGTAGTTGGTCAATGTATGAGCTGGATAGACTCTGGGTTAAAGCCAAGAGCGATGACACGTGATTTAGATTGGGGCGTTGAGGTTCCTGTCGATGGTGGGGCTGGGAAAGTGTTGTATGTGTGGTTTGATGCACCTATAGGCTATATTTCAGCAACAAAACAATGGGCTGAAGACACAGATAGAAATTGGGAGGATTACTGGAAGTCAGCTGACACTAAGTTGGTTCACTTTTTAGCAAAAGATAACATTGTATTTCATTGTATTATATTTCCAATCATTCTAAAATTATTAGGAGATCATGTCCTGCCAGATAATGTTCCTGCCAATGAGTTTTTGAACTTAGAAGGAAAGAAATTAAGCACTTCGAGAAATTGGGCTGTATGGGGGCATGAATATTTAGAGGATTTTCCGGGACAGCAAGACGTGCTTCGGTATGTGCTTACTTCAATAGCTCCAGAAAACAAGGACAGCGACTTTTCATGGAAAGATTTTCAAGCTAGGAACAATAATGAACTAGTTGCGATTTATGGGAACTTTGTGAACCGGTGTTTAGTTTTAACACATAAATATTATGATGGATCTGTTCCGAAAATGGGAGAGCTAACAGACTATGATAAAGAGGTGTTAGAAGAATTGGCATTAATCCCTTCTAAAGTGTCAAATGCAATTGAGTCTTATCGGTTTAGAGAAGCACAAGCAGAAGCGATGAATTTAGCTCGTTTAGGAAATAAGTACTTGGCGGACACAGAGCCTTGGAAATTAATTAAAACAGACGAGGAACGTGTTAAAACAATAATGAACATAGCTCTTCAAATAACGGCAAACCTTACTATTGTGTTTGAGCCTTTTTTACCGCTTACTAGCAATAAATTAGCCTCCATGCTGGGAATAGAGCTATTAAAGTGGCGGGCTGCCGGACAAGATGATTTAATGAGTACGGGCCACGTTATCAATAAAGCAGAATTGCTTTTCAGTAAAATTGAAGAGAATAAAATAGAAGAACAAATAGCAAAATTAGAGTCGGCTACACAAGAAAACAGTAAATTCCCACCTATGAAAGATGAAGTAACATTTGACGATTTCACAAAAATGGATATCCGTGTCGGTGAGATAATGACGGCCGAAAAAGTTGAAAAAGCAGATAAATTATTGAAGTTAACGGTTAATACAGGCTTAGATACTCGTACTGTTGTTTCGGGAATTGCAGAGCATTATTCTCCTGAAGATGTTGTTGGGCAAAAGGTGTCAATTCTAATGAATTTAGCTCCGCGGAAGATTAGGGGTGTTGAATCCCAAGGAATGATTTTGATGGCTGAAAATGATGAAGGAAAACTTTCATTTATTGCTCCAACTGAGGAGATGGAAGCTGGAGGAGAGGTTAGGTAATAACAAATACTAAAAGCCGGTAAAAATCATTAAACTTTAGGGGTAGGACAAATACTGTAGTTATCGTATTACAACAATCTTTTTGGACTGTACCAATTGATTATTTTGAATTACCTGAATAAAATAAGTCCCCGTAGCAAATTGACTACAGTCAATACTTTCCTTTTCGTTATAAACATTTTTAGATAGCATTCTCTCCCCTAGTTGATTAAGAACGTGTATTTTAGAATTAGACGCACCTTCTAGCTCTATTTCATTTACAGCAGGATTAGGGAATATTGAAATTGTTTTACTTACTTCATTAACCCCAACACTGCCGACAATAGCTGTGCGATATGTTACGCCTCCCGTATAGCTATTTTGGTATACAAAATGAAAAACTCCATCCGCAAAAACAAGATCAGGGTTAGATTGACTTCCAAGCGATTGTGCATTTAGAAGTGTTAGTGAATCAAGTTTTGAATCGCCATTAAATGTGTAGGCAAAATAACATTCTTGGCCTGGAGAACCAGAAATATATTCCTGATAAACAACACCTATTGTGTTCCCTTCTCCAGCAATTCTAGGGAAATTTTGTCCCCCCTGCGGGGTCCCCGGCATTTCCCAATTGGTTGTGCTAACGGCGTTCGATTTATCCACTGTAGTGATCATTGTTTTTGAGGTGCCGGATGCCCCGGTCATCCATACCATATAAAAAACATTGTTAATGAAAGCGCCGTGAGCTCCGCTTGATGGACATACGTTTACAAGCCACTCGGCATCGTCTACATCAGCTCCAATTGGAAAAGTTACTCCTCCATCAGAAGAAAAAGATGCCCACATATCTCTTAAATTAGCATTATTCCCTCTAAATAAAAGTGCTTGATATGACCCATTTAAAATAATTTCAGAAGGACAGCAGTCACAGACCTCTGAACCTGTTAACGCTTCACTAGCATTTACTGGAGCCTGCCAAGATGTTCCTGCGTCAATGGAATTAGAAACCACATAGCGAGGATTAGTCCAGTTAGCGTCATGGGTCATATAGCTTACCGCAATATCTCCATTTAAATTACCTCCAATTGAAGCAAATCTGTTTAGTCCACTATACCCGCTAATATTTACCGTATCCGAAAAAGACACACCAGCATCTGTTGAAGCCACACAGTAAACATCAAACCCAGCGTTTAATTCAGCGTCATAAATAACCCACACAGAATCACCTTTAGCTGTAATATCCGGACCTGTCCAAGTGGCGGTATAAGGATTTATTCCCGAGGGACTTACCGCAATAGGCGTGGAAAAAGCTCCGCCATTTAATCGAGAAACATATACGGGTTGAGTGCCCGTTCCTCCTCCCCACACAACAACAGGAACATTATTTGAAGTCAATGCTATTCGAGGCCGAAGGTTTCCATAGCCACTAGCAACTTCTGTTTCGGTAGACCAAAACAATTCTTGTGAGAACGTGTAACTCGCGAGAAATAATGCGACTAAAATAATAGATGCTTTCATATTGAATGGCTTATTGTTTTTCCAAATATAATAATAAAGAAGAAGGAAATTTACGCCCTAGGCAAAACATAAATAACGTTTTGGTTCAATTAGTTTTAAAAAGGGCGGTGTTGTTTGGTTTATAGAACTAAAACCGGATAAATTAAGCTTATTTTCCTTTAAAATGAATAAATTTGATCTATGGACATTTCTAAGAAAAAACCGGCATACACTATTAGCTCCCCATTAAGGTTGTATCTTGAAAAATTCGATAGAGACATGAAACTTCCTGTGAGTTATGAAGGTTTGATGCATTGGAAAGAAGGGTTTCCTATTGTGGATAAAAACGGAGTAGACACGCTTTGGGAAAGTGTGATGTACGAGCCCTCTCGAATGGAAGAATTAAATCAAGGCTTAACCCAGGTATATGCATTGCTAAAAACAGATGGCGATCTCTCTGTAATCGGTCACCTTCGGGTAGACCGAATTGACTTTTGCCATTTTGGAAACTCCAAACCTTTTCGTATCCGAATCATCAATCAGTTTAATGATAACTACGATTATTTCTATGTTAAAATAGCTGATGCTTCTCGAGTTTATGGCTTAGAGTTTGAACATATTCTTAGCCCAAATCGAATCAACTATTTAGTTGATGGTAATTCGCTAATTGAGGAACACATCGCTGGCATTCCCGGCGATCAATTTGTAAATCGATTTTTGTCGATGCCGAACTTTAGAAAGGTGCGATTAGCAAAGGAATTTGTTAAGTTTAACGAACGTTGTTTTGTGAGGCTATTAGGGGATATGCGATCATACAACTATGTAATTGACATCACGCCTGATTTTGAAGAGGCGCAATATCGAGTTCGTGCAATTGATTTTGACCAGCAATGTTACGAGGGAAGAAAAAACGTTTACTTGCCTCAATTTTTTAAAGAAAACAATGCGATTATAGATTTCTGTCGAGAAATTATGGCGCCTGAAACGGTTACTCAATATAAATACGAAGAAAGAATTTTGATTAAAAAGAGATACGCATCAGCTTCGTATCGAACCAATGATTTGCTAGTGGCAATAAAACAAGACTCCATCTCTACTCCGAAAAAAACAAATCAATTAAAAACAGAATTGAACAAATATCATAAAACACAAGAATTTAATAATTGTAGTACTATGGGAGAAATTATGGCTGTTCACTTAGAGTTGATGCTTACAAAGCCTATTCCTCAAAAAATTTCCTCTGCTTTTAATCTTTAGTTCTAGAAAACATAAATTAAAGATACGTTTTAAATTGTATCTTGCTATAAGGCTAAACAACGTCCCGTTCAGCTTAACATAATATTGCCTGTGGCATGATGCTTGGTTATTGCTTATGTAGACTAGCTTAACAAACACTGCCCTTACAGGTGAACCATTAAAACAAACGTATGAATTTATTCTTGACATACCTTATTATTGGGTTTTTAGCGAGTAATCCAACTGTGGAGAAAAAGATAAGTCAAACAATTTCTGGAACAATAACCACTTCCGGAAGTTACTGCGGAGGAGCTGCGCCTTCCGAAGAAATGCTTCAAAGTGTCCAAGCTACCAAGCCCATGAGTGGTTTTATGATATATATAAAAAAAGGAGCTAAGAACAAATTATTATCTTGTATTGTTGACAGCACCTGCACGGACTCTAATGGAAATTATTCATTCGACTTGAGGCCAGGAAAATATGTTCTTTTACAAAAGAACCAATTAAATAAAGACGTTTTTGAAAAATATAAACAATCGAAATGGACGCAAGTGGACCTTGAGTGTATGCGGGTGTGGTGGGAAAAGGGGCTCACATCTATTACTGTAGATTCTGAGAGTATAAACAATTTAAATTTTCATTTTCAAAAACGATGTTTTATTCCTTTAAGCGTTCCTTGTTTGCGGTACACTGGGCCTTACCCTCCTTAATATTTCCTTACTTTTTTATCATTTTCACCCATATTTCTCTACCAGATCGAGGCTCAATAGAATTATAACATGGGGCAATTATTTCAATATCAAAATAAGGCCCAAAATAACCTATATACTCTTTTATGGTTCCTCCATAAGGTGGGTGATCCTCATTTAGCGGAGCGTCAAATAAAAGTCCTACCAACTTTCCTTTTGAATTTAATAATTCAGCTACTTTTTTTGCATATGCAGACCTAAGGTTTTTGTCAATAGCGCAGAAGAATGTTTGTTCTACGATTAGATCAAAAGTGCCGTTTAGTTTAAAAAAATTTTCATTAAACAGCTGATTAACCGGAAAATTCGGAACGCGAGATTTAATGTTAGATATCGCAAATGGAGAAATATCAACTACAAAAACATTTTTAAACCCTTTGCAAAAAATGTATTCCGCTTCATGGCTATTCCCTCCACCGGGAATTAGTATTGATAATTCTTTATTGTTTAATTGACTAAAATACGCTTCAATTGGCGTAGAAATTTTCCCTAAATCCCAACCCGTATCATTGTTTTGATAACAATTATTCCAATATTCTTCTGTCAATTTCATGTATTATATATTACTCGCATACTGCAATTCTAATAAAAAACCGTTTAAGTCTAAAACAAAATTTTATACTGCATAATTGGAAGCATTCCAATTTGATACCTAGTAAAGACCGACTGTGTTGAAACATCATATCCTTGACTAAATACATTTTTTCTATTGGTTGCGTTTTGCATTGTAAATGCCCATTCTTGCGTGATTTTTTTACCATTTAATTTATACCCTATTTTAATATCTGTTCTAAAATATTCAGGATGCTGAGGAGCAAATGCATTGTCATAATCATAAACCGCAGCATTCTGGTTTTGACTTTGTTCCAAGTCTATGGGGATGTACCGCTGCCCTCCGTTTAAGGTAAATTTAATATCTAGTAATAGCGAACTCTGTTTTTTTGATGGCTTTTTTGACATAAAATAAAACTCTTTGCCGACTAAGACATTTGTTGTATAATTTCCATTAAAAGCTGTGTTTCTTTCTATTCCGTCAACCCCTTTGTAGGTTGAGTTATATAATGACCCGGTAAACAAATAATAGAAGCCATTGTTTAAAAACCTTTCGACCGTAAGCTCTAGTCCATAGTTTGTCCCCGTACCCTCGTTTACTAATGTATCGGGAAATGCTAAATCGAAATTGGCCCCAAAATTTAGTGTGCTATATTGTGGGTATCTATAGCTTACAGGGACGTTGTCCAATATCTGATAATACGATTCCATTTTTAGTCTTGAATGTTTGCCTATGCTTCTATCGTATGCTACAACAAAATGCTGGCTTCGAACCATTTTTAAATCTTTATTTGGGATTACAGCGTCTCCTTTATCGTTAAAAACGGTATTTCCATAAATATCGGCTTGCTCTCTAAAAAACAGTCTGTTTGGTGCTAATTGGTTGTGTAATCCATAAGCTGCACTAACGGTGTTTTTAACATTCCATTTGTATTTAACACCTAGCCGAGGTTCTACAGCAAAAGTACTGTTATAGATAAAGTATTGGCCGTGAACCCCCGTATTTAAAGTTAAATCTTCATTCACTCTAAATTGCCACTGCACAAAGGGTTGAATAAAATACGTAGCGCCATCGTAGTTGGTAAGCTTTCTCCATTGGGGCTGTATAATAGTATATGAATTTGCAAATGGATTAAACACACTGTCTATCCTCTGGTGAATGCTATCCTGTAAATGGAAGAATTTTCGCTGATTATACATCCCTATTTTTAATACGTTTCTTGCGTTAATTTTTTGATTGAAAACTATGTTAAAGGATTGTTTTCCCTCGAAACTATTATTGCGATAAAATGGATTGTAATTGCCATTGGCGGGATTTAGCGTATCGTTTATTATATCATTTGAAGTGGCGTCCACAGAAATACTTGTTTTAAGAAATGCTTTGTCATTAAACCGATATGTATTAGATAAAGAAATTACCCCAATTTTTGATTTAAAAACAATGTCTTCGCCGCTGTCTGTAAATAAATTTTCCTGTCCCTCCTGTTCACTGTCTAAAAACGAAACATCGCTAACTCCTCCAACAGCCCATAAAACGGTTCTCCCTTTTTTGTTTGGAAAATTTAACTTAAACATCCCGTCTTGATAAGCAGGAACAGCTGTTCCGACCCCAAAATTAAGTCCCATTTTTTGAAACAACTCAAGTGTAGAATAACGATAACTTGCTATATATGATGAATAATTCTTTTTGTTAATAGGCCCTTCCGCGGTTAACTCGAGCCCATTAAACCCAATCTGAGACAAAAACTCGTGTTTCTCGTTGTTTCCGTTTTTCAACTTCAAATCAAAAACTCCAGCCAAGGCGTTTCCGTATTCTGCCGGGAATGCGCCGGTCATAAAATCCGAGTTATCTAAAACGTTGTTGTTTAATATACTAACCGGACCTCCTGTTGTGCCGTTTAAAGCAAAATGATTAGGGTTTGGAATATCTACATCTTCCAGACGGTACAAAACCCCAGTAGGAGAGTTTCCGCGAATTACGATATCATTTCTACTATCATCTGCTCCTTGAACGCCTGCAAAGTTTTGGGCCATCCTAGCCACGTCATTTAAACTGCCTGCATATCGCTGGGTCTCTTCAATCGAAAAAGTTCGGGCGCTAACAGTTGCCATTTTGTTTACGGTTTTGTCTTTATCTGGCCCAGATTTAACCACAACTTCGTTCATAATAATTGATTCTTGAATCTCAATATTAAGAATGAGTTCTTTTCCAGAAGTAAGCTCAATATTATTTAGTGTTTTTGGTTCATATCCAACATAGCTTATTTTAATATCGTGGCGCCCAATTGGAACGTCAACAATTTTGAACCTTCCGTCAAAATCTGTGGCTGCCCCTTTTATGGGTGTTACTGAAGCAATAATTATATTTGCTCCTGGTAAGGGAGATTTAGAATCTTTATCAATGACGACGCCTCTAATGTTTTGTGTTATCTGCGCTTGTCCAAAAAGCGAAAGTAATACGAGTAATGTTGTAACAATATTTTTCATTTCTTATTTTTGATGGGGCAAAGAAACAACCGATCTTCTTTAAAAAAAACTAAAAGGTACGAATAGCTATGTTTTGGGATGAAATGAAGTTCTTGGGACGAATGGTAATATTACCTCAACAACGAAGCAAGCGATTTAAAATGGGCTGATTGTTTCCTAGACACAGGGACAGAATGTTCCACGTTTTCAAAATGTATCTTATACCCTTGGGCTGTTCCGGAAACTTTATCAATCTTGTTAAAATTTACAATATAACTACGGTGTACACGAACGAAAAATGACAGCTCTTTTAAGCTGTCTTCTATGGAGCTTAAACTTCCCCTAAGAAGTTCCTTCCTGTAGTTATTGTCCTCGTTTATATGAATTTCACAATAATTACTTTCTGATTTAATAAATAATATGGAATGATCAATGAATTTTAATTCCTCGTTTTTTCCTTCCCCTTTTAATATTATATCTTTCGTAAGCGAGCTATTGGATTGTTTTAATTTGTTGATCTTTTCCGATTCTGCTTTGTACTTTTTTAATAGTCTTGTTTGGTTATACAATACCACAATAATTATAGGCATTACTCCTATTACAAACGTGATGCTAATTGAAAGAATAAAATTATTAAAGGAGTACACGTCACTTTTTTCAACTGAAATTTGACTGGATGCAGCATAAAAAAAGTTGACAACTCCGATCATAAATACAATAAATGATAGGTGGCCAATCTCTTTTAACACAGTCCAATTGGCGTCACAAAAATAATTTGTGAAAAACTGTGGCAAGATAGCGGCAATAAAGAATGAAACAGCAAATGTTATTAACCCATACCCTAACGACACATAGCCTGAATAGTTAATTAAAGAGTCGAACGGTTCAAATAAAAATAAAAAAAAGAAAATAAACGCACCTGCTAACAATGAGATAATCAGATTGTTCAAAATCTCTTTATTACATGGGTATGGTTTTCTTAAAGTCTCTAACACAAGTACAAAAATAAAAAAAGCCCCTAGCAAATATATGCAAGAGGCTTTAAATAGTGTTTTTTAGTGTTTTATTTCTTGAAAGACATTGATACACTTGTTCCTTTTGCCATTGCGTCAATGTCAAATTCACCGGGAACCTGGTTCATTGCTTCTGGCATTTCCTCTTTTATTTGCGCTAACAAATCTTCAGCGGTTAAAGTAATAGTGAGTTTATCAGCAGAAGCCTCAGTCAAAGTAACGTGGTAGTCAAGTTTTTCTCCTTCAACCTCTCCTTTAATTGACAACTTATCTCCTTCAACCGTATAGTTTAGGGTAAAAGGCGCTTCTTCACCATCTTTAGAGAGAACGATTTTTCCGTCTTTAGTAAATTCAATAAGCATGTCTTCTGTTTCATTTGTAGCTTCGCTAATTGCCTCTTTTTTACCTTCTTCAATCATTGTTTTAAATTCAGCAGGAATACCGTCTCCTAAAGTTAGGTCTAAAGAACTAGGATCTGCTTTCCATGACCCTACTAAGTCTGCTGATGTCACTTCAGCTCCTCCACAAGAAACTAATGCTAAGGCAGTTAATGCAACTGTTAACGTTTTAAATACATTTTTCATTCTAATAAAATTTTAAGTTTAGTTTGCAAATGAAAACTAAACCTTACAATTAAACAATTAATCCCCTAAAAACTTGATAGACAATATAGTTTTAGCTGTTAAATAGTATTTATTAGCTTTACACCATGAAAAGTACTGGAGTAATTGGGGGAGGAAGCTGGGCAACGGCAATTGTAAAAATACTATCGAACAATATTGATGGCTTTACTTGGTGGATGCGAGATGACAATCAAAGGGAACATGTTGTCGGGCACAACCATAATCCGAAATACCTACAATCTGTGGTTATTAACAATAACATTGTAACAGCTACAACGGATCTAAAATTGACAATAGAGGAAAGTGATATTCTTATAATAGCCACCCCTTCTGCTTTTATAGATGAAACATTGACGCAGTTTTCAAAAGAAGACTTTGAGGGAAAGTATATTGTCTCAGCTGTAAAAGGGATAATACCACAAACGAATGAGATTCCGGCAGATTATTTCCATAACAAGTTTGATGTTCCTTTTGAAAATATTGGAATAATTAGCGGGCCTTGCCATGCGGAAGAGGTTGCTTTAGAAAAGCTTTCATACTTAACCATTGCAAGCCCAAACAAATTGTTAGCTGATCAAGTCGCCAACAATCTATCTTGTCGGTATATTAAATGCTCTGTCTCTGATGATTTAATAGGGACAGAAATTTCTGCCGTTTTAAAAAATGTTTACGCACTTGCCGGTGGAATCTGCCACGGACTTGGGTATGGAGATAATTTTCAAGCTGTATTAATGAGTAATGCAATTCAAGAGATTTCTCGTTTTGTCGATGTTGTTCATCCTATTCATAGAGACGTAAAGTCTTCTGCTTATTTAGGGGATTTATTAGTTACCGGCTATTCTCTATACAGCCGAAATAGAACTTTCGGAAATATGATAGGAAAAGGGTATTCGGTAAGAGCAGCACAGTTAGAAATGAACATGGTAGCTGAAGGTTATTATGCAACGAAATGCATAATGGAAATAAACGAGAAGCACCAAGTGGAGCTGCCAATAACCAAAGCAGTATATCATATCTTATATGACAAAATATCTCCTTCCGTCGAGATGAAGATATTGTCTGATAATTTGACTTAAACGATTAACCTTTGGAGACAACACTTCCGTAAACTACAAATATTTACACTTCATAATTACTTTTTTATCTTCTTTCCCTAAAATAAATTTAAAATCTTCAAATTGGGGTTTTGAATAACCTTGGTGAAAATAATTTGAAAATGCAAAACCCTCTTGAGGGAATAAATATTTGTATCTCATTTTCCTATCCCAGTCTTCATCATCCAATAGGGCAATTCCGTATACTCCCGGGCCTAAGCCTACAATCGTAGCAGTCACCTTACCGGCTATCATTTTTGTTTTTAAAACTGTTTGTTTCATAACAGCATCTCTATTTTGGTAGTCTTTATTGTTCGTGTAAATACCAAGCAACAAATGTCCATTGGAACTACGAACATCTGTAATTTCTACTAAAATAGTTTGTGCACAAACAGAGGCATCCATATTCCAGATTAATAAAAAAATATTCAAAACAAAAACTTCAATCTTCATATCTACTAAAACTAAAATAATTCAAGGTTTATTGCTAAAAATTAATCCTTACGCCCAATGCATAGAAAATATTTAGTCTTTTTACCTATTACCTTGATTTTCAGCACTTTAAATCTTGCATGATAAGGCGCGCTTAAATTGACTGTCTTCAAGAATTAATGGTAAGGTGTCATTTGGCAAGCAAAAGTCTCTTAAATCGCTTTTAAACCTCTTTTTGATGCTTGATAACATAAATCTGACTTGAATATTTGTTGTTTTTTGAATTAGCAGCAAGATTCGATTTAAACCCATTCACAAAACCTGAGAAAATATTTCCACCTTTATACTTTTCCGAAATCATGCTTATGTAATAAGAATCAAATTTCATTGGCAAGATTTCAACAACCTCCATTCCATGTTTAGAAAACAGTTGTTTCATGTTGTCCGGTCTAAAATGATATAGGTGAATTGGTAAATCATAGGCCGCCCAACAAGACTTATAATGTTCAGCATCTTTACTTGAGCAATTTGGTACAGCCACAATTAAGGACCCGTCTTTCTTTAAAATCTTTTTATATTGCTCAATATCTTTATTCAAATTATATACGTGCTCCAGGACATGCCACATAGAAATTACATCAAAGGTATTCTCTTCAAGCGAATATAGATGATTCAAATCCTTTGCCTCAATAGTATTACTCTCCAATGCAATTTTACGCGCTGATTGATCCGGCTCTAATCCAAGAGTTTTCCAATTATGGGATTTACAGTAGCCTAAAAAATCTCCGGTACCACAGCCAATATCCAAAATAGTTTTTTCTTTTGCATATTTGTACGCTAAGTTTTCTTTCTGCTTAATTGCTCTTGAACGAACAATATGGTACACCCTATTTATGAGCCCCTTTTTTGTTCCAGAATGAGAAACATAATTTTCCGATTTATAATAGTCTCCTATTGTTTCTTCCGTAGGAATTGGATTCGTAAACCGAAAAGAACAAGCAACACACTCCACAATTTTAAATCGGTCGTTGCTTACGTTATGGTCTACTGCCTCTAAAAAATCCTGTTGAGCCCCCCCCCTACATATAGGGCACTTTTCGATATTTCTTAATTGATGTTCCACGTGAAACAATTTATTTATTTATAGCGATTTCTTACTTTTATTCATTGGTCCATACAAATCTATTTAATATCGAACAACTAAATTCTATCTTCCAAGATAGATCATTAACACAGAGATATCAGAAGGCTTAATGCCGCTGATTCTTGATGCCTGCCCTAATGTGCCGGGCCTAATTTCGTTCAATTTCTCTTTAGCTTCATTAGAAAGAGATGAGAACTTGCTATAGTCAATCTCATCCGGAATAATAACATATTCAAGTCTTGAAAGCTTGTCTGCAACGTCTTGTTCCCGGTCCAAATAACCTTTATATTTTATCATTATTTCGGCTTGTTCCAGAACCTCTCGCTTTTCATTTCCAATATTATCAATAAATTCTGTAAGATTATCATTTGCACTTTGTAAATCTTGAATAGTCAAAAATGGCCGTGCCAAAACACCATCCATTTTTACTTTCTGTTTAATAGGTGAAGTCTTCTTTTTCTTTAAAATTGGATTAATCCTTTCCGGCTCAATTGATGTTTTTCGAATAAATTTTATTAGTTCCTCCGTTTTAACATGTTTTTCTGAAACCTTATTCATACGTCTTTCTGAAGCCAAACCAATATTAAATCCTTTTTCTGTAAGCCTTAAATCGGCATTGTCCTGACGTAACAATATTCGATACTCAGCACGAGAGGTAAACATTCGGTACGGCTCTTCGGTACCTTTCGTAATCAAATCATCGATTAACACACCAATATATGCCTCGCTACGGGAAAGTGTAAATTCCTCTTTTTCCTGAACCTTAAGCGCCGCGTTAGCGCCAGCAATAAGCCCTTGACTTGCTGCTTCTTCATATCCCGTGGTGCCGTTAATTTGTCCAGAAAAATACAGCCCTTCTATTAGTTTGGTTTCCAAGGTATGCTTTAATTGAGTTGGCGGAAAATAGTCGTACTCAATAGCGTATCCAGGTCGAAAAATTTTTGCACACTCAAAGCCCGGAATTAACTGAAGAGCCCTAATCTGAACCTCTTCTGGTAGGCTCGTGCTAAAACCATTGACATAATATTCTATTGTATCCCAACCCTCAGGTTCGGCAAATATCTGATGGCGATTTCGCTCAGAAAAACGATTAATTTTATCTTCAATAGATGGACAATACCGTGGGCCAACACTTTTAATCGCTCCATTAAACATGGGAGACCTGTCAAACCCCGTCTTTAACATTTCATGTACATCAGGATTTGTATAGGTTATCCAACAACTTTTCTGCTGTTTCAGAAATTCTGTTTCATCAGAATAAGAAAATTTTTTTGGGTTAATGTCTCCTGGTTGCTCAACCATTTTTGAAAAATCCAGAGAACGCCCATCTACCCTAGGAGGCGTGCCAGTTTTCATTCTTCCCGATTCAAAGCCGATTTCAACTAATTGCTCGGTTATCCCATGAGCAGCTTTCTCCCCCATTCTACCACCACCATACTGTTTTTCTCCAAGATGAATAATTCCGTTTAAAAACGTCCCGCTATTAAGAATCACTGATTTCCCTATTATCTCAATTCCCATGGCTGTCTTCACACCCGTAACCTTATTATTAAGCGTTGTTATACCCACAGCCATATCTTGCCAAAAATCGATATTTGGATTTTGTTCGAGGGTTAGCCTCCAGGTCCTGGAAAACAACATGCGGTCACATTGAGCTCTAGGACTCCACATTGCGGGGCCTTTACTTAAGTTTAAAAGCTTAAACTGGATAGCGCTTTTGTCGGTAACAATTCCGGTATAGCCTCCCAAAGCATCTATCTCCCGGACAATTTGCCCTTTAGCAATTCCCCCTATAGCAGGGTTACAGCTCATTTGCCCTATGGTTTCCATGTTCATAGTAATCACCAGCACCTTTGAGCCTAGGTTAGCAGCAGCAGCAGCAGCTTCATTACCTGCATGTCCGCCTCCCACAACTATAACATCATACTCTTGCAGCATTATATTCTTCTATTAACGTTCCACGTGAAACATATATTATTATATCGTGCTGTAAACCAGCTATTTAAGTGTTAATTAGCATGTTTAATGCCCTCTCCTCCATATTTCGCATTTCTGCAATATCTTCGATTGTCTTATCTTTAAACCCGAGCAAATGTAACAAACCATGTGCAATTACTCTGTTAAGTTCGTTAATTTGCGTTTTCCCAAACGTTTTCGCATTTTCATTGGTTCTATCTATAGATATAAATAGGTCCCCGGAAATCAAGTTCTTTTCGCAATAATCAAAAGTAATAATATCCGTGAAATAATCATGATTCAAATGCTCTTGGTTGATCTTCAGTAAGTAATCATCTGAACAAAATATATAGTTTAATTCACCAATTTTTTTATTGTGGCCCTCCACTAGCTTTACCAACCAATTTGACGTTTCATTTTCACTCTCCAGAGTAAAAGAGATATCTACAGCATGAAAAAAAATATTGTTTGGCGGCATAGTTTAGATGTAAAAAAAAATCCCGCAAAAAAACGGGACAACTTAATATATGTGATTGGTTTTAGGTATTTCTCATTAGCATTCGAACGTCAACTCAACAATTCTTCCGTTTTCTTCAAAACTTACATCATCAGCCAAGTTTTTCATCAAAAAAATACCCCTGCCATTTGGCTTCTCAATGTTCTGTGGGTCTGTTGGATCCGGCAAGTTGTCAAAATCAAAGCCAACCCCTTCATCTTCAATTCTGAATTTTAACTTATTTTCATCTTGACCACAAGCAACCGATGTTTTTTTATTTGCATCTAGTTTATTTCCATGATGAATAGCGTTGTTTACAGCTTCAGTTAAAGCAATTAATATATTACCATAATTATCTTCGGGGATTTGTAGCTCTTCACAAACATTATCCACTAGTTTTTCTACCAAATAAATATTCTCTGCCTCAGAAGGAAAGTCTATGTTTTGCATTATTAAAAATGTTTGTGTCGTCATGGTATCATTCATCAATTTGATTAAAATACTCGTTCACTTTGTTTTTATAGTATGGTTTAAGCGAAGGAGGAATTGTTTTTAACATTTCGATTTCCTTCTCTTTCTTCTCCTTATACTCAAGATATTCATTTGGGTTACTAAAAAGTTGATTTTTTGCTTCATTGGCCTCTCTTTTCTCGTCAAACTCTCTTTCTCTTTGGGCTTTCTCATGCTCCAAAAGCCGAGTCATAATATCTTTATGGCGCATTATTGTCTCCTTCGAAATTCTTTTGTTAACAATATCTTCTTCCAGCTTCTCCATGTCTTTGGCTATTTTTTTTAAACCGTTTCCATTTCCAGAACCATCTTTATTCAGCTCCTGACCCATTTGTTGCATTTGTTTTCTTAAGGCACTTTGCTCCGCAGCCATTTGAGCAATCTCTTTACTGGACATCCCTCCACTACCTATATTTCCTCCTGGTTTTTTGCCCTCGTCTCCTTTTTCCCCATCTTTCTTCCCTCCAGGGTTATTTCCTTTTTCCATGGATTTCTTCATCTTCTCGAGCTGTTTTTTTAATGCATCTTGCATTTCCTTCATGCTTTTTGCAGATGGCTTTCCCTTTCCTTTTCCTCCTGGCTTATTGCACTCTCCTTCTCCTGGCGGCCCTTTTTGCTGTTCTTGCATTTGTTTAATCGCTTCATCAAACAGAAGCGCCAAGTTGTTGACAGCTGTCATTACATACTGTTGCTCGCTAGAAGCCTTGGAGGTTTGTCTGTCAGCAATATGCTTGACGGCGTTTTCAATGTTCTTATTCATAGCCGCAACCTCCTTATTAATATGCGGGCCTAACTGCATAATTCTTTTACTCAAAGCAAAAAGAGAATCTTCCAGTAGTTGCGCATCATCTTCTAATTTACGCTGTCTTTGTCCTAACTTAACATATTGTGGATCTTTCGAGCTCAAGCCCTTCAGATCATCCATTACCTCCTCTTGCTCAAAAGAAAACTGTATTAAATTCTCAAGTAATTGACGTAAAGACTCCATGCTTTCGGCATCTTTTTGTTCTTTGTCTTTTGATTTCATGTTCTTCAGCATCTGCGAAAGCTGTTCCATGTCCTCTGCAGCTTGATCTTGTTTCTCCGAGGCTTTTTTATTCTTTTTCTCCTCTATATTTTCTTTACTTTCATTCATTTCCTCAGAAATTTTCTTCTCTTCCTCTTTAGTGTCGAGCATATTCTTTTTCCTTTCCAAATCCTCATTCAATTCCTCCAATTCCTTCATTTCTTCCTGAACATTTTTAAACTCTTCATTAAGTTTTTCTTGTTCTTTATTCAACTGAAAATTAGATTTCTCTTTATTCCTGGTTTCCTTCGATAAATCCTTTTGCTTTTCCGACAATTCATCCAATCGGTTGGTGATTTTTTCTAATTTACTATCAAACTCCATTTGCTTGAATTGCTCTAACGACCTATCAAGTTCCTTTTCCATTTGCTCTTGGGACAATTCAATTTCATCCATCTTATTTAACAACTGATTCTTGTTTAATTCCTCTAACATTTTTTGAAGTTCATTATACATTTCCTTCATTTCATCTGTCATCAATTGTTCAAACAGTTCATTTAATTGTTGTTGCTTTTCTAAGATGTCTTCGCTTAGCTTTTCATATTCATTCTGTTCATGGTTTTTTTTGCTGTTCTCCTTCTTCATTTGGTTAACTTTATTCTCCAATGCTTGTTGCTTCTTTAAAAACTCCTCCAGCCTGTTTTTGTCTTGCCAGTCGGGTTTGGGTTTTTCTAAAAGGTTCTTTTGAATTGCTTTCAATTCCTCTTGTAGTTTTTGCACCTCCTCTAAGTTTTCTGAGAGCTTATCCTTAAGGTCTTGATTTGATTTGTCAGCTTTATTTGCAAGCTCATTTATTGTAGGGGCTTTGTAAATTCTTGTTTGAGAACGACAAGATTTTGGGCCATTTAATCCGTCATTATCCCAAACAACAAAGTGGTGTTCTATAGCTTCGCCTGGGCTTAAGTTAAGTTCGGACATGTCTAAATAATGGAAAAACTGTTCTTTATTATAGTTTTTAGAAATAGGAACTTTAAAGGACTCGAACTTCCCTGCTTTTCCGTCATTAACTCTTCTGTACTTAAACACAAGATTCGTGAAACCATAATCATCCGCAATTTCTCCATTAAAGTAATGAACGAATGTGTTTCCTGAATCCAATTTCTCGTCTACATTTATCGAAGGGGAAGCGTCCTTAATTACGTTTAGAAAATATGCAATAGAATCATTATTTGTAATGAATTCATTCTGAGTAGAAATTGAATAGCTACAGCTCTTGAAAAACTGTTGGCTATGGCTAAACGAATTCTGCCCAAAAGGGTTAAGAATAAACAATGAGTCAGGAAAATGAAGGTTTATCTGATTGGTGTTTTTTGTCATAAAGCCCCATTCCGCTTTTGTGCCTGATGGAAAAGTCAAGTCACCTACGTTATTTAGTTCCTCGTCTTTTAACCCTGTATATTCCGGATAATCTAATTTAATTCTAAACCCCATTAATGACGGCCTCGGTATTACGCTAAGCAAGTAGCTATCAGAGGAAACCTCGTCTGCTGTTAAGAAAAAGTCGTGATCTTCGTTTACGTTTCTAAATGTATGTTCAAACGAAACATTACTTGTTTTTTTTAGCTTATGCTTTCTTCCGTCCACATTAACATAAACTGAGCTAGGAATATGGTTTCCACTAACCCTCACAGACAGAACAAAGTTTTCTTGTTGAATTACTTCAAGGTTTTCATTTTGAATCTCAAATCGAAACGGTGTATTAGTGGCAATATATGTATTGTGATGCAATATATTATCTGTACTATTCAAAATAATACTGCTATCCGCAAAAGAAATAATGAGCAAAACAACTATTGGAAATAATAGAAATTTTAAATACTTTTTGTTCTCAGACAAATCAATCGCGGCAGTAAAAGACACTGCCGTAAGCTGACTTACTCTTTGATCTATACTTGCAGAAACCAGTGTAAGCTGCCTTGATGGGATATTCTCTTTACTTTCGCTTAGTTGAAGCGTATTTACAATCTTGTCTTTTATGCCTCCAAAGTGGTTTCCTACAATTTTTGCGGCCTGTTCATAGGAAATCACTTTTCCTAATTTCGCCAACTTAACAAGGGGGATAGCCACATAGAACACTAAAATAAGTAACGCCAATCCAAAATAACCGTAGAACAACAGCGATCTGCCAATCACATCAAATTCTCCAAAATATTCTAGAAGAATTGCAAATAAAAAGAAAGAGCACAACAAGGCAGAACTATAAATAAGACCTTTCAAAAGTCTGTTTTTATAATACTTACGAATAAATCCGTCAAGTTTTTCTATAAGAACATCAATTCCGTTCATTGAGCCTACAAGGTATAACCTTAAACTAGGATTTGGTTCAAGAAATACGGGAATTCTATTGTTTTGTTGCTAAAAAGAAGCTGATTTTTTCTTATTTGTATCAATTCCCTCGGCAAGCCTATAAGATACGTCCTTAGGTAATTCATTCTTTAGACGCTAAAAACCAGAGCACTACTGAAACAGTTTTATTCATATTAAATTGTTTAATGTCAGAAAGACAACACTTTATATTGCCTAACGTTATACTCTAATCCCAATCACACAAACATCGTCCAACTGCTCTAGCGAACCCTTCCATTCTGTAAACTCGGCTAGCAATTTATCTTTTTGAGCGTCTATAGGGTCATTTGAGTTATTGATTAAAATCTCTTGGAATTTCTTATATTTAAATTTCTTTATTTCTAATAATGTAAATGGGGGTTTTAGCGCCCGAATAATATAATTGGAGCGTTCTCGGATTAAATGCGTATAGTGCTAGGTCCATCCCGTCTCTAATCACTATATCACCAACTCTGTGGCTGTTTACTGCATTATACACCTCCGTGTATAAAAAGTCTAGTGCGGAAGCTGTAGTGTTTCTGTTAACTTTCTTTATGGATTGATTAAAAATCGCCCCTAACAATATCTTTTGGCTCAAATAAAACAAAAGCATAATGCCTTATTCTTTGAAATGCTTTTACTCGAGGAATTAAAGCTTTTTGTAGTCTTTTTGCGTAATTTATACTCTCAATAATTTCACGATCTTTTTCTTATAGTTGTTTTTCCAGAGAAATAAAAGAACTAATGAAGGACATAAACTAACAGCTAAATGAATTAATCGTAAGATCTCCATTTTAGTAAATTCAGCTTCAAAAACACGAGTAAAGATGTAAAATTATTTTTACGTAATAAATTTATTAACCAATATTGACTTCTTAAAAGTTTCGCTTACTATATTTGTTACATGCTTTCCAAGAAAACGAAATATGGATTAAAGGCGCTTGCTTATATGGCGAGACAAGAAAATAATGATCCTGTTCAAATTGCTGAAATCGCAACGAGTGAAAATATTTCTCATAAATACCTGGAAAGTATTCTGCTTACACTGCGTAAATCTGGTGTGTTGGCTTCCAAAAAAGGTAAGGGAGGAGGGTACTACCTCCTAAAAAAACCTTCTGAAATACCTATGACCGATATAATTAGAGTTCTTGAAGGTCCTATTGCAATGGTGCCTTGTGTAAGCTTAAATTATTACGAAAAATGTGATGATTGCGAGGATGAAGCTACATGCAGTGTACACAAGTTAATGGTCCAAGTAAGGGATAACACACTGGAAGTATTCAGAAACAACACTTTGGCTGACATAGCCTAACCCTACTGTTTTAGAGGTTTTTAAAACTTTATTTAAAATTATTCTTAAAAATATGTTGAGATATATAAATCTGTCTTACATTTGCAAAGCCTAGTTACCCGATAGGGTAGTTGGTTTTAAAGAAAATAACAAACATGTTACTAGATCAATCCATACAAAGTAAGAGGGTTTATTCGGAAGATAGCACTTCTGAAAAGCCGCTTCGCAGTGTAGCGAAATCGCTAAGTTGGAGAATCATGGGCACACTGGATACAATCCTAATTTCATGGATTGTTACAGGAGAGTTGACCCTGGCTTTTTCAATTGGCTCGATAGAATTAGTAACAAAAATGGTTCTGTATTTCTTTCACGAAAGGGTTTGGAACAAAATAAAATGGGGGAAGGAATGAGCGCCGTGAAAGAAAAAATAGATTTAAAAGGAGTTAATTCTTATCTAGCAGATAAGTCACCTGATGAAATTATCAGTTGGGCATTGTCGGTTGCAGATAGACCAATTCTTACGACCAATTTTCGTCCTTATGCGGCTGTAATATTACACGCAGTTGCATCGGTAAAAAAAGATGTTAATGTGATATGGTGTGATACAGGTTATAACACTAGAAACACGTATTTACATGCTGAAGAGTTAATTCAACAGTTGTCTTTAAACATATCCGTTTACGTTCCAAAACAAACGACGAGTTATAGAGATGCGGTTCTAGGAATTCCAGAAGCCGATACAAAGGAACACGATATTTTTACAGAACAGGTGAAATTGGAACCATTTAGAAGAGCTATGAATGAGTATAGTCCAGATGTTTGGTTTGCTAACTTAAGAAAGGGGCAAACTAAATTTAGAGATAGTATCGACATTGTTTCGGTAGATAGGAACGGGGTTATTAAAGTTAGCCCATTCTATTATTGGAGTGATGAGGAGATGAATAGTTATTTACAAGAAAATAACTTGCCGATAGAGCATAGGTATTTCGACCCAACAAAAGTATTGTCAAATAGAGAATGTGGTTTACATGCTTAAAATGAAACGTAATGAGTAACGAGGTTCGAATAATCTTTGGAGATTGTAGTCGTGTTTTGGAAAAATATATTGAGCGGAGCTCCGGCAGAAAATCCATTAAAAACCCCCGATAATAATTGAGGTTTGTCTTCTTCAGTTCTTGGGGCTAGATAACGAATATATGGAAAACCCTTTTAAATAAAAGGACTCTATCTCTCATCGTTCGAATTACTCGACTATAAGAGATTATTGTCCAAATAACACTAAAATTGTATTTATAGGTATCGCACTCGGGCTTCGCCTCAAGAGGAATCCTATTTAATCTGACAGAAACAAGACAAAATCATGTTTTTGAAGTATTGGTTTTTGCTACCTTTACGCAAAATCTAGAAGCAAATGAATATTCGAATAACCAAAGAATTTGATTTTGAAGCAGCGCATGCTCTGGATGGATATGAGGGTAAATGTAGGGATATTCATGGTCATTCATACCATTTAAAGATTACCTTAATTGGCGAGCCCTGTAATGACGTTTCCTTGTCTGATTGCGGTATGGTTGTTGACTTTGGAGCTATAAAGTCAATTGTTCGTGAGTATGTTTACGAAGAGTTTGATCATAGGTTATTGTTGCGCAATGATTCCCGGTTTAAGGGTATCGAAAAAGACAACGAACGCGTACGATATGTAAATTATCAACCTACTTGCGAAAACATGTTGATTGAGATTACAGAAATGATTCAAAGCCATTTGACAGGAAAAGTAAAATTACACTCTGCATTTTTGAGAGAAACAGCCAACAGTTACGCTGAATGGCATGCAAGTGATAACGAATAAAGCGAGGTTGAGATGTGCTGGGGAGAAGTTACAGTGCAATGCACTAAATATAGCCTTTTAGGCGCTTTCGTGGATGAGTTAAACACCGGAAGGACAAAAAAAAAATAAAATGGATATCTCCTTAATTAGAAAGTACAACGTCCCAGGCCCAAGGTATACATCATATCCAACAGTTCCTTTTTGGAACAAAGAAGGTATTAAAAAACATGATTGGGTAAAAACTTTCCAAAAAGCTTTTGATGAAAGTAACGATATAGAAGGAATTAGCCTTTACATTCATCTGCCTTTTTGCGAAAATCTTTGTACGTTTTGCGGTTGTCACAAGAGGATTACAAAACGTCACGATGTTGAAGAACCATACATTGACACCGTATTGAAAGAATGGCAATTATATTTAAAGCATTTTTCTAATAAACCAAAAATCAAGGAAATTCATTTAGGAGGAGGAACACCAACTTTTTTCAGTGCTGAAAATCTTAAAAAGTTAATTACTGGCATCGTAGAAACTTCTGACTTAATGGAAAATTACGAATTCAGTTTTGAAGGACACCCTAATAATACGACCGAAGAGCAATTAAACGTTTTGTACACGGTAGGTTTTAGACGCTGTAGTTTCGGCGTACAGGATTACGATCCAATTGTTCAGAAAACAATCAACCGGATCCAGCCGTTTGAAAATGTAGAAAGGGTTACTAAATTAGCGCGTAAAATTGGATACACTTCTATAAGCCATGATTTAGTCTTTGGACTACCAAAGCAAAATTTAAAAAACATAATCGACACCATCAACAAAACAAAAGAGCTAAAGCCCGATAGAATTGCTTATTATAGTTACGCCCATGTCCCATGGATAAAAGGGGTGGGGCAGAGGGGTTATGATGAAAATGATTTACCAAAAGACGAAGTAAAAAGGGAGTTATACGAAGTCGGCAAACAACTATTTGACAAAATCGGATACGTAGAAGTAGGGATGGATCATTTCGCGCTTAAAACAGACTCTATGTACAAAGCTATGGAAGAAAAAACACTTCATCGCAATTTTATGGGATATACTTCCGGAAAAACAGCGTTAATGGTTGGCCTAGGGATGTCCGCCATTAGTGATAGTTGGTACAGCTTTGCTCAAAATGTAAAAACAGTAGAAGAGTATCAAAAAATCGTTAATCAAGGAGAATTTCCATTGTTAAGGGGTCATTTACTTTCTGAAGAAGATTTAATTATCCGTAAACATATACTCAACATAATGTGCCATTTTGAAACTTCATGGAAAAACGCCGATCAACAATCACCGGCTTTTTTAGAGGGTTTAAACCTTCTTAATGAAATGAAAGAAGATGGTCTTGTTATAGTTGAAGATAACAAATTAACCGTCCCTGAAAAAGGAAGGTTATTCGTAAGAAACATTTGTATGTGTTTTGATGCTAAAATGATTCAGAACAGACCAGAAACTCAGCTATTTAGTCAAACGGTATAGATCTAACTAATTTAGCAAGAGGTTTCGGGCTAGCCACAGTTGCTGATATCTCTTACTTTTTCTTCAGTAACGTTTTTGGGTAACGCTAATTCATGTCTGTGGGTTCAATAAAAATAAAAAGCTTGTAAAAAGAGAAAACTTTTTAGGTGTTTTCACGTACAAGTCTCGGTATTTTCGATGCGAATGAAAAAAAAACTATTAATAGTTCTACTACTTCTTCTCTCAATTCATGGGTCCGCTCAACGATTTCAAAAAATAAACAAACTCGAATCTTCATTAAACTCAGAAACTGATCATAAAAAATTAGCTAATGTGTTGTGTGAATTATCCAAGCTTTATGAGCCTTCTAATCCTGAAAAGGCCATGGAAAATGCTCGTCGTAGCTTAACCGTTAGTAAAAGCTTGCAATACAATATGGGAATGGTTAACGCCTATAATCAAATTGGAGTATTAGAGCTAAATTTTGCACAATATCAAGCCGCCTTAGACGCTCACTACAGCGCATTAAGAAATAATGAGGAAACTAAAGATCAAGAAGGAGTCTCTTTAAGTAATTTATTCATAGGCCATGTTTATCAGGAAAAAGGAGAATTCCAAATAGCTGAAGGCTTTTATAAGGCTTCGTTTGAAATAGCTAAGGAAATTGATTGTTCGTTATGCTTATCAAAATGCAATTCTCGATTAGGGGATTTAAGTTATGTTCAAGGAAAAGAAAACCTATCGCTTCAATATTATTTAGTTGCATTAGAAGCGATTTCTTTAACCAATAATATAGAAGAGTTGGCTGAAGCAAACAGAAACGTAGGGTTCCTGTACAAAAACGCAAAAAGAAATGATTTGGCTTTGGAGCACTATTTAAAATCGCTCAGTGACTTTGAAAGGATTAACAACAAAGAAAAACAGTCCGTTCTTTGTTTTGAAATAGGAGTTGTCTATCAAGCGGAAAATGAATTTGATTTAGCTTTACTTTATATGAAAACCAGTTTAGGGTTAGCTGAAAAGACAGGGCTAAAAGCTTATATAAAAAAAGGGTATGAAAATTTAGCAAACGTCTACGAAAAAAACGAAGACCACAAGCTGGCTTATGAATACCTTAAATATTATCTAGCAATAAAAGATACTAGGGAGATATCTGAGCTAGAGGCGCAATTAGATATTGAAAACAAGAACCAGGAAATACAGCTTCTTAACAAGGAAAAGCAATTTAAGGCACAGGAATTAAAAAATAAAAGTTTCGTTACAAATATTATTTTGGTCGTTTTCTTTGTTGTAATAGTTCTTGCTTTATTTCTGTTTTTTGCTCTGAAACAGAAGAACAAAATCAACCTTCAGTTAAAAATTGCTAACGAAGACGCAAACCGCTCACGAATGGATAAAGAAGAGTTTTTTGCATATACTAGTCATGAGATCAGAACTCCTTTAAATGCTGTAGTTGGAGTTTCAAGGTTATTGGGAGAAACAGACCTAAACCCAGATCAACAAAAGTACTTAAGAACAATAAATTCAAGCGCACAAAACATATTGTTTCTTGTAAATGATGTTTTGGATTTATCAAAGATAGAATCTGGAACAATTGAACTCGAGACTGTAGATTTTTCCATTCAAGACATCATTAATGAATTAAAAAATAGCCTTGGTTTTAAGCTCCGTGAGCAAAATGTTTCTTTAATCTCTAGGCTAGACCAAAACATTCCAAAAGTTTTAATGGGAGACCCACACAGGATAAACCAAATCGTTTTAAACCTAGTAGACAATGCAATTAAGTTTACCGCAGATGGAGAGGTTTGTATAGCGATCACGGTAACCCACGAAACAGAAAAATCAATATCCCTTTTATTTGAAATATCAGACACGGGAATCGGAATTAGAAAAAGTAGGCTAGATACCATTTTCGACTCCTTTGAGCAAGAGACCACACACACAACAAGACAATATGGGGGCACTGGTTTGGGGCTTGCAATTACTAAAAATTTAATCCAACTAATGAATAGTAAAATTCATTTAGAAAGTACTTATGGAGAGGGTAGTAGGTTTTCATTTGAACTGGAATTAAAGAAAAGTAAAAACAAAACACTTAGCGCTGGAGTATCAAACAGTAGCGCAAAACCTTTAAGAGGTATAAGGGTTTTAGTCGTAGATGATAATGCGTTAAACCAAGAAATCTTCTTTGATTTAATAAATAATAATAAAAATAACGTAGTAGTTGAAATGGCGGATGATGGGAAAATGGCTCTTCTGAAAGTAAAACAATCCAATTATGACGTTATATTAATGGATATTCAAATGCCAATAATGGATGGGTACGAAGCAACCCGACAAATTAGAAAACTAAAAGGCAGAAAGGCAAATACCCCGATTATAGCTATGACAGCACATGTGCTAGACGGTGTTGCAGAAAAATGCGATGAAGCCGGAATGGATGACTACGTTTCCAAACCAATTAACCTTACTGTCTTGAATCAAATTATTAAAAAGCACATAAAAAAAAGACAAGCTAGTGATTCGTCAGCTCTTAAAGATCAAGCGAAAGAGAGTATAGTATTTGATACGGCGCATGTTCATTTAGAAGAAATACTACAACTTGTTAATAATGACTATTTAAAACTCGACAAATACATCTCAATTTTCTTAAACAACGTTCCGAGTGATTTGGAAGCCTTAAAAGAGGCGTTTGATTCCCAAAAATGGGAGGAAATGAGGGAAATAGTTCATAAAATGAAAGGTAATGTAGGGTACATGGGAATAACCTTAATTAAAAAAGAGCTACAAATTCTAGAGAAAGTAAACAAAGAAGTTGGTGATTTAGAGGAAATTGCAGATATTGTCAACAGAGTTGAGATTGTGGTAGAATTAGCAATCCAAGAGCTCAAAAAAATTAAAGGCGAATTAAAAGCAAAAGCATGAGATGTCTGGTTGTAGACGATGACGAACTTTCTAGAAATGTATTAGTAGATTTAATTAATGAGACTGACTCTTTAGAGCTGATAAAGTCTTGTGAAGATGCGATAGACGCATTTAATATAATTAAGGAAGAGCATATTGATTTAGTTTTTCTAGATATTGAAATGCCAAAAATGGATGGAATGGAAATGCTTAGAACATTAAGTCCGCTACCTCAAGTTATTTTAGTCACTTCTCATTCCGAATATGCCGTAGAGTCTTATGAATATGATGTTACTGACTTTGTTCAAAAGCCTATCTCACACGCTCGTTTCTTAAAATCAGTAGACAAAGCACTTCGTCGTTTTGAAGAAAGCAGAGCAAACATAACCTCTAAAGACAAAACTATTTTTATTAAAACCGAATCTAAATTAGTTCAGATTAACACGGAAGATGTTTTATGGGTAGAGGCTTTAGGTAATTACATGCGGATTTTTACTCCTAAGGGTAAATACACAATATTAAGCACAATGAAAGATATTGCGTCTAAATTATCTGCGGATGAGTTTGTAAGGGTTCATAGGTCTTTTATTGTAAGGATTGATAAAATTGAAACCATTGAGGATAACTACATTTTGATCAATCAAAAGCAAATAAGTATTGGAAAAGCCTATAAAGAAGAGCTTACTAAACGACTCAATTTGCTTTAGGTTTTTTCTTTTTCCTTGTAGGAAACTTATTAAGCCCTATTTCTTAGCGAACCAACCGTACCTAATAATACTATAAATAGCCCGAAACCCATCAACGTATCCAATTTTTTTTCCCTCCAATTGAGTCCTGGGCTCATATGTAATCGCAACCTCTGTCCATTTCAACTCTTTATACTTTGAAAGTCTAGCGGTAATTTCTGAATCAAAAGCAAATCGCTTTTCTTTAAGCTTTAACTCCTTGAAAACCCTTGTGGGAACAAGCTTATAACAGGTCTGCATGTCCGTTAACTTTACGCCAATAATAACATTTCCTAGCCATGTTAAAAAGTGATTAGCAAATCTATGTGCAGCAGATTCTTTTTCGTGCTTAGATGACCCAATAAAACGAGAGCCATAGACTATATCCGCGGTGCTATTTAATATCGGTTCCAGCAATTGATTGTACTCCGAGGGGTTTAATTCCAAATCCGCATCTTGAATAATTGTATAGTCTCCATTTGCTTTTTGAATACCTGTCCGAATGGAGCCTCCTTTTCCAATATTAACTGGGTGCTGAACAAGGGTGATTAAATGATTGGGTGTTTCTGAAATATACCTTATAATCTCTTCGTAACTCCCGTCTGTTGAGCAGTCATCAACAACTATCAACTCTTTCTCAATCTTGTTAATTAGAGTAACTCTCTCAACAATCCCCAACAATTTAAAAATTGTTTCCTTTTCGTTAAAAACAGGGATGATTATTGAAAGCTTCTTTATCATTCTTAGGTTGCCAAAGATAACAACATTTCTGAGTCATTCTTTTTAATCACCTAAAAAGGGTTAAAATCGTATTCGTCTTCGCCTGCTCTAGCTTTATTCTGATCTGGAGATTGTAGGTATCTTTCTTGACGAGCCCAATCATCCGCACTCATTTCCATTTTTAAAAACACATTCCAATATGCCTTTTTTGTCATTGCGTCCCAGTGAATTATGCCTCTTCTATGCTGAAAGCATTGTATTTGATTTAATGTGATAAGTAAAATTCCAATTGAAAATATAGGGATGGAGATGAGCTTCTTTTTAAGAATAGCTGAATAAAAACTAGCTATTGGAATTGCAAGCAAGCCATAAGAGTCGATCATCGGCCTACTTCCAAAGCCTCCTCCATACCACCAGGACCACCAGCTGTATAGCACGATGATATTTATTAATAAAAATACTGAAATAGACAAAAAATATTTCCGATGCTTTTTAAATAAAAACACCAAGCCAATAAACGCAAATATCATGATCGGTGTATAGACCAACCATCCTTTTCTGTAGCTGAATAAGCCCTCAAGAATGTGTTGGTTGTTAAAATAAAACCGCTCGCCAACGTATGAATTAAAAAGCCAACTTCCTGTAATCGCCTTCCAATAAATAAATTGTGGCAACAACACCAAAAAACTAAGCACTGCAATAACAATTGTGTGCTTCCATTTGATTATGAAATAATTAATTCGATCTCCCAATTGTTTTACAGTAGCAACATTATACAATAAAGGAAACAGGAAAATAAAAATATTAACCGGTCGAATTAAAACGATAAGACCTCCTAACAACCCGAGGTAAACCGCTCTTTTAAAATTCTGTTCTGATAGCCACAATACACTCTGGAAAATAAAGCAAATTATCAACGAAAAAGAAAATGCATGGGACATTGCTGGCTCTGCGCTTGCATAATAATACAAATTGGTTCCTGCTAATATCGTTACCATAGTCAAGCTGGTAACCCATTCTGAAAAAGTGAAAAGTAATAATTTCCGAAGATAATACAAGCCAATAAATAGGTAAAAGAGACACGAAACAACAAGGAAAAATTCGTAGGGCTGAGAGAATCCATTTGGCTCATATTTCGAAAGGTGGGCAAAACCATGGGCCATAAAAAAGAAAGGTGCATACATAAAGGACAGCCCCATGGTCGTTTTTATTACCTTAATTTCCCCTTTTGGATCGCTTTCTAATTCGCTGTTTAAGCGCTCTGGCCAAAACTGGTGTTTTGCAGCATAGTCTACACTGTCTGTGTCAATAAAATCAAGAGAAAGATCGTGATGAATAAAGATTGCTGGTAGATACCCATAATACGATGTAACATCCCATGTAATTATTTTAGCCTTAGTTTCGGCGTGCTTCCATTTTTTTAAATTAAATGTTGTCCAAACCATTAGTGCAACAAGAACAAAAAAAGTAATTTTTGAAACACTATTAAAATATGACTTGATCCGCAAAAGCACTTTTATTATTAGGGTTAAAGTATGGTTTTACCTACAACTACTCTCGGTAAAAATATTATAATACCATCTCAGGAACTTCTCCTAAAATGATTAGTTTTCCTTCAGTAGCCTTCTGAATTTCTTCCACGGAAACTCCAGGTGCGCGTTCTAATAGTTTAAACCCTCCACCTTCTGCTATTTCCAATACCCCAAGGTTAGTAACCACTTTTTTTACGCATCCAACACCGGTTAATGGTAGAGAACAGTTTTTTAATAGTTTGCTTTCTCCTTTTTTGTTGGTGTGCATCATTGCAACAATTATATTGTCGGCACTTGCAACTAAGTCCATCGCTCCACCCATCCCTTTTACCATCTTTCCCGGTATTTTCCAGTTAGCAATGTCTCCGTTTTCAGACACCTCCATAGCGCCTAAAACCGTTAATTGAACGTGTTGGCCTCGAATCATTGCAAAGCTTGTCGCTGAATCAAAGTAAGCCGCGCCTTTCATCGCAATAATCGTTTGCTTTCCAGCGTTTATCAAATCAGCATCTTCCTCTCCGTCAAATGGAAATGGTCCCATGCCTAATATTCCGTTTTCTGACTGGAATTCAACCTCTATTCCTTCTGGAATGAAGTTAGCTACCAATGTTGGGATACCTATTCCAAGATTAACGTACCACCCGTCGGTTAGCTCCTGTGCTATTCTTTGCGCAATTTGATCTTTATCTAAAGCCATAATTCTCTTTTTTTAAGGTTTCTGACGAACCGTTCTTTGTTCAATTCTTTTTTCGTAACCCTTTCCTTGAAAAATACGCTGGACAAAAATCCCTGCAATATGAATTTGATTTGGATCAAGCTCTCCAGCCGGAACTAAATTTTCAACTTCTGCAATCGTAATTTTTCCGGCCATTGCCATCATTGGATTGAAATTCCGAGCCGTTCCTTTAAAAATAAGATTTCCGGCTGTATCACCTTTCCAAGCCTTTACAATTGCATAATCTGCTGTCAGTGCTGATTCCAATATGTGTGGTTTTCCATTAAACTCTCTTACTTCTTTTCCTTCTGCTACCTCAGTCCCATAGCCTGCAGGAGTAAAAAATGCTGGGATTCCAGCTCCTCCTGCTCTGCATCTTTCTGCTAAACTTCCTTGAGGTATCAAATCAACCTCCAGTTCTCCACTAAGCATTTGTCTTTCAAATTCATCATTCTCTCCTACGTATGAAGAAATCATTTTCTTAATTTGATGATTTTGCAGTAAAAGCCCCAAACCAAAATCATCAACACCTGCATTATTAGAAATACATGTTAGCTCTTTCGTTCCAAGCTTAACTAATTGCGAAATACTGTTTTCTGGAATCCCGCACAAACCAAACCCTCCTAGCATAATTGTCATACCGTTTTCTATCCCAATACATGCTTTTTCAACGTTATCAACGACTTTATTCATATATAATGTGTTTTTCTTTAACTACCACTCTTGATCCTTTTCATCCCATACATCCATTTTTGGATCAAACTCTTTGTATTTACTACAATCAAGAGGGTCTCCAATGATAGTGGAGGGGGGGGTAAAGTCTTCTTGAGAGATCCTTAATGTGGAGTCCGCATACACCTTTTTCATGTAATAGCACCACATCGGCAGCGCCATGTTTGTTCCCATTCCAAGCTGTAAACTTCTAAACCGAACGGCTCTATCTTCAGCCCCTACCCAAACTCCTGTTACTAAATCAGGTGTGAGCCCCATAAACCACCCATCCGATTGGTTTTGAGTTGTTCCTGTTTTTCCTGCTATAGGTATTTTCCTGTCTATTCCCGCATAAGGTCTTTTTTCAGTTTCTTTACCTCTCATACGAATAGCTGTACCGCCAACCAAAGCTCTTCCAGTTTTTTTATTTTTTAGTGTTGGGTGACGAATTCCAGTTGTTACAAGTTTCATTATTTGAAGAATCGTATGTGCCGTTTCCTCTTTCCATATTTCCTTAGAATACATTTCTGGCTCATAAATAATATTACCATTCTTATCTTCTATTTTAATAATATAGGTTGGTTTAATATATACTCCGTTATTTACAAAAGATGTCATAGCGCCAACCATGTCGTATACAGACAAATCAAAAACACCTAATGCCATAGAGGGAACAGGAATAAACCTTGAAGTGTCCATTCCCATTTGTGAAACACGATCGAAAGTTTCGTCCAACAGTCCTTGTTTTCCTTTTTTGACTATTCCTGCTGTAATGTTGTTCATTGAATTTGCCAATGCATAAGGAATTGGCATTACTGCGTTTGTAAACCGGGCTCCAGAATTACTTGGACACCATTGCTTTTCTCTATACTTATTATAAGGAATGTCAACACAGTACTTTATATCAAAAAAAGATTCGTCGCAAGGTTCTATTACGCCAAGCTCCAGAGCTGTTCCGTAAATAAATGGCTTAAATGTAGACCCTACCTGGCGTTTCCCTTTTTTAACCATATCGTACTTAAAATGCTTAAAATAAGGTCCGCCAACCCATGCTTTAATATGACCTGTATGTGGGTCAATAGACACCATACTAGCGCGCAATAAGCTTTTATAATAACGTATTGAGTCCATTACCGTCATAATGGTATCCTTCTCATAATTTGGAGCTTGCCAATCAAACACTTTCATTTTACGCTTAATTAAAAACATTTCTGCCAAATCCTTTTTGCTCTCTATCTTCGTCTCGTGACTACAATAGCTGCATACATATTTATTTCCTTCCCTAGAAACAAATTTTTCAGGTCGTTCACAATAACCACATATTTTTCCAATATATACTTTATAAAGCTGCGAACGACGCTTTGCTCGTTCCATTAAAGTGTCAATTTGAGCGTTAGTTAAATCATTTGAAAAAGGTGGTCGCTTCCATTTTGAGCTGTTGGTAAAAAAATCCTCTTGCAAATCGTACTTTAAATGTTCTTGAACTGCCCATTCTGCATAAGCTTGCATCCGCGAATCTAATGTAGAATAAATTTTCAGGCCGTCCGTATAAATATCGAAGGGCTCCCCTTTTTCCTTATGATATTTATATGTTCTTAATTCACATTGAGGGTCGTCATCAACATCTAATATCCGAATAACATAAAATTCTCCATTTTCATTTTTTACATGAGCCGTTTGAAAGTTTCGATCATCTATCTCCTTTTTAATATCAAACTCCAAATCATTGTTGGCATAATACCACTTCTGATTATAAAGGTTGTCTCCGTTTTCGTCAATCGCACCAAACCTAAAGATTGTTTTATAATGAACGTGTTCCTTTAGGGTTTTTGAAACCTCTCTTCTCAGAGACTCTCTAAAGTAGGGGGCAAGCCCGCTTTTATGATCTACTCGTGTATAATTTAAACCTAATGGCAATACTCGTACCGAGTCATATACCAATTGTGAAATGTAGTTAGCTTTAAGCATTTGCTTTAAAACCACTTCTCGTCGTTTTATTACCTTCTCCTCCCTTCTTAGTGGGTTGAATAAGGAGGGGTTTTTAGCCATCCCGACAAGCATCGCAGCTTCATGAAGCTCCAAGTCCTTGGGTGTTTTACTAAAATAAACCTGGGAAGCTGAATTTACACCAACTGCATTGTTTAGAAAGTCAAACTTATTAAAGTACATTGTAATAATCTCTTCTTTAGTATAATTTTTTTCCAATCGAACAGCTAAAATATTTTCGGCAATTTTCTGTCTAAGTCTCTCCCACCAGTCTTTTGCAACCTCAGTAAATAACATTTTAGCTAATTGTTGAGAAATGGTACTTGCTCCACCTCCATTTTCACCTATAAGACCCTTGTAAACTGCCCTTCCTATTCCTCTCGCGTCAATCCCAGAATGGCTATAGTACCGTTCGTCTTCCGTTGCCACCAAGGCTTTTACAAGCCAAGGCGACAACTCCTTATATTTCGCATTTGTCCTATTTTCTTTATAGTACTTCCCTAATTCAACTCCGTCTGCTGAATATACTCTAGAGGCTAAATTGCTTCGTGGATTTTCAAGCTCCTCGAAGCCAGGAAGAGTTCTCTCATCGGGGGCCAATTTCCAATAAGCTGACAAAGCCAATAATGAAGGAACTAACCATAAAAGCGCTATTATTGTCCATTTAGACCATCTTTTAAGCTGTTTTTTCGGAGCTTTTGGCTCTGCAACATCAGGTTTATCAGATACGGGTGAATTCTCTTGCATGTTTTTCAATAGACTTCAAAAGTAATAAATTTTTATAGTCGAGAATTGGATGTTTACTATACGTTTGAAAAAAGGTGATTGCGCACTCGTATAAAACAGTGTTATAATTAACTTATTTAGGGGTGTAAACCTGATTTTTATTAATTCTCCCTATAAAAAAGAAATAATGGTTGTGTAGTTAAAAACAAACATTATCTTTGCACCGATTTTTGTAACCTTAGACTGATTTTAGATTGGAAATGCATCAAAAAACTACAATTAAACTGGCAGTATTATTAGGAATGATTTTCCTATTTAATACAAACCTGAAAGCCAACCAAGGTCATGTGAATGATCCCGTAATAACTGAAGAAAATGAGAAGTCCGACTTCGATCCAGTTGCATTTGCTTTCGATCATGTATTAGATGCCCATGAAGTTCACATTGCTGGAGAAGGTGCCTCTTCTATTACTTTGCCCCTTCCCATTATTCTTTGGACTGAAAAAGGTCTTGTTTCTTTTTTGTCTTCTGCTTTTCACCATGACAACGATGGTCACCATAAAGTAGAAAGAAAAGGATTAAGCTTTGTAAAGTACCATGAAAAAATATATCAATTAAACGCCGGGGAGTCTCATATTATATTTGAAGGGAAAGATGTTGTTAATGCTATTCAGCCTTTAGATTTTTCCATAACAAAGGCTGTTTTCACAATGTTTATTGTAGCTTTCTTATTGTTCTTTGTCTTTTTTAAAGTCGCAAGGTTTTACAAAAAGAATGGAGCGGTTGCTCCTAAGGGAATTGTTTCATGGATGGAGCCGCTAGTGTTGTTTGTAAGAGATGACATCGCTGAACCAAACATTGGAAGCAAGAAAGATAAGTTTATGCCTTACCTACTTACAGTCTTTTTCTTTATCCTTATAGGAAACTTATTGGGACTTATTCCTTGGATTGGGAGCCCAAATTTAACTGGAAATATTTCCGTTACAATCACATTAGCAATGTTTACTCTAATCATTCAATTGATCTTCTCTAAGAGACCGTTCTGGAAACACATATTTATGCCTCCAGGAGTTCCATTAGCTTTGTATCCAATTTTAGTACCTATTGAAATTGCAGGAATCTTTATTAAGCCTGCTGCGTTGTTAATTCGTTTGTTTGCAAACATGACTGCAGGGCACATTATCGTTATCTCCTTAATATCGATTATTTTCGTAAAAGAAAGCATTGCGTGGTCTGGATTATCAGTTCCAATGGCCTTATTTATCTCGACTTTAGAATTACTAGTAGCCTTTTTACAGGCATATATATTTACCATGCTCTCTGCATTGTTCATTGGAACAGCGGTAGAAGAAGCACATTAATTAGCAAATAAATAAACAATAAATAATAACAGTTATGAACGAAGGAATGGAACTTGCATTTCACGGTGGTATTGCAGCAATTGGAGCTGGTTTAGCAGCGGTTGGAGCAGGAATCGGAATTGGTAAAATTGGTGGAAGCGCAGTAGAAGCTATTGCACGTCAACCAGAAGCTTACAACAAAATTCAGACAACGATGATTATCGCTGCTGCATTAGTTGAGGGTGTTGCGTTATTTGGTGTGGTGGTTGCCATGTTACAAGCGTAAAACAACTTTAGGAGAAATTCAGGGATTGCCTGTTTTTCTCCTAATTATTATTTTAGTTTATAGAATAAAAAAATAAAACATGGATTTAGTTATACCTAGTATTGGATTAATTTTTTGGACTTCTTTAGTCTTTATCATATTATTATTTCTTCTTGGAAAATTCGCGTGGAAACCGATTTTAAAGTCCGTGAAAGAGCGTGAAACGAAAATTGAGACTGCTTTAGAGGCGTCTGAAAAAGCTAGAGAAGAAATGGCTGCGTTAAAATCTCAAAACGAAGACTTAAGAAAAGAGGCTTTAGTTGAAAGAGACGCTTTACTTAAAGAAGCGCGTGAGATAAAAGATAAAATTGTTGCCGAAGCTAAGAACTCGGCTAAAGAAGAGGGTGAAAGAATTGTTGAGTCAGCAAGAGAGGTGATAATAAATGAAAAAATGGCTGCAGTTACTGAAATTAAAAATCAAGTTGCTGCATTGTCAATTGAGATTGCTGAAAAAATCGTTAAAGAAAAGCTTTCAACTGACGAAAAGCAAAAGGCATTAGTAGATGGATTAGTTAAAGAAATAAACCTTAACTAAAATGAGAGAATCATTAGCAGGAAATAGATACGCTAAGTCTTTAATAGCATTATCAATTGAGAAAAACGAACTTGACGTTATATATAACGATATGGTTTTAATTTCTGAAACAATTGAACATAGTAAAGATTTAGATGTTTTGCTTAAAAGTCCTGTAGTGAAAACAGATAAAAAGCAAGAGATTTTGACCACTATTTTTGGTAAAAACACAACTAAACTAACCAAACAATTCTTATTACTTATTTCTTCTAGGAATAGAGAGGCGTTAATTGGGGACATTGCTAAAGCATTTGTTCGTCAATATAAAGTAATTAAGAAAATAGTAGTCACGGAAATTACATCAGCCGTTAAGCTGACCGCTGATCAAAAGAAACAAATACTTCAACTACTTACTACGACCGAAAGCTCTAATGCAGAGATTATTGAAAAAATTAACCCCGAAATTATTGGGGGTTTTATTGTAAGAGTGGACGATAAACAAATAGACGCTAGTATAAGCAGAAGGTTAGATGACTTGAAGCAAAATTTTAGCAAAAACCCATACATAGCAGATTTTTAATTTAGATAAATTTTAAGAAAATGGCAGGAATTAAACCAGCTGAAGTTTCAGCAATATTGAGAGAACAGCTTTCAAGCTTTAAAACTGAGGCGGAATTAGAAGAAGTAGGTACTATACTTCAAGTAGGAGATGGTATTGCACGTATTTATGGCCTTTCAGCTGTACAATATGGTGAGTTAATTGAGTTTGAAGGGGGGTTGCAAGGAATTGCTTTAAACCTTGAGGAAGATAATGTGGGTGCGGTACTTTTAGGCTCGTCAAACAGTTTAAAGGAAGGAGATACTGTAAAACGTACAGGGAAAATCGCTTCTGTTCAAGTTGGAAAAGGAATGCTTGGCCGTGTTGTTGATACTCTGGGCAGCCCAATTGATGGAAAAGGACCGATTGAAGGTGACTTATACCAAATGCCTATCGAGCGTAAAGCTCCTGGTGTTATTTATCGCCAGCCAGTTACCGAACCATTACAGTCAGGAATTAAAGCGATCGACTCAATGATCCCTGTAGGAAGAGGGCAAAGAGAGCTTGTAATTGGAGATAGACAAACTGGAAAAACTACAGTTTGTCTTGATACAATTATTAATCAAAAAGAATTTTATGATAGGGGAGAGCCTGTTTTTTGTATCTATGTTGCAATAGGTCAAAAAGGGTCTACTGTTGCTGGAATTGTGAACAAATTAGAAGCTGCTGGAGCAATGGATTATACGGTTGTTGTTGCTGCAAACGCATCTGATCCGGCACCGATGCAATTTTACGCTCCTTTCACGGGTGCGGCGATTGGGGAGTTTTTTAGAGATACTGGAGAGCCCGCATTGATTGTTTATGATGATTTATCTAAGCAAGCTGTGGCCTACCGTGAGGTTTCTTTATTGCTTAGAAGACCACCGGGACGTGAGGCGTATCCTGGAGATGTATTTTACCTACACTCGAGACTATTAGAAAGAGCTGCGAAAATAAACTCTTCCGACACAATTGCTGCGCAAATGAATGACTTGCCAGACTCAATCAAACACCTGGTTAAAGGTGGCGGTTCGTTAACTGCGCTGCCAATTATCGAAACGCAAGCAGGTGATGTTTCTGCTTATATTCCAACTAACGTAATTTCTATTACAGATGGACAAATTTTCTTAGAGGCTAACTTGTTTAATTCAGGTGTTCGCCCAGCTATTAACGTAGGTATTTCTGTGTCACGTGTAGGTGGAAACGCGCAGATTAAGTCAATGAAAAAAATTGCAGGTACATTAAAATTAGATCAAGCGCAATACAGAGAACTTGAAGCATTTGCTAAATTCGGTTCTGATTTAGATGCCGCAACCATGGCGGTTCTTTCAAAAGGTGAGCGGAATGTTGAGATCCTTAAACAGGGTGAGGGTTCTCCAGTTCCAGTTGAACAACAAGTTGCAATTATTTATTGTGGCTCTAAAGGTTTAATGAATGATGTTCCTGTTAAAAAGATTAAAGATTTTGAAGAAGAATTTTTAAGCTTTATGAGAACAAGTCATGCTGATGTGTTGGCCGATTTAAAATCAGGAAAGATAAAAGATAGTGCTGCATCAACAATTGAAAACGTTGCAGCTGATTTATCCGCAAAATATAAGATAGAAGCATAATATTGAATTTTAGTTTCAGATGGCGAACTTAAAAGAAATACGAAATAGAATAACTTCTGTAAACTCAACAATGCAAATTACCTCTGCCATGAAAATGGTATCGGCTGCAAAACTGAAACGTGCACAAGACGCAATTACACAAATGCGTCCATATGCTCAAAAATTACAGGAGATTCTAGGGAATTTAACTTCTTCCTTGGATACAAGTGACAATGCGTACACTCAAGAACGTGATTTAAAAAATGTTCTTATTGTTGGAATTAACTCTAACCGTGGGCTTTGTGGTGGTTTTAATAATAATGTTGCAAAAAAGGTGAAACTTATTGCTGCAGAACACAAAAACAGTAACGTCAACATTCTTCCTATTGGAAAGAAGATGGCTGACGCTATCAAGAATACTGATTTTGTAATAAAAGGAACGTTGTTACCTAGTAATACTGAAGCGCTTTGGAATAATTTATCATTTGAAGGTATTTCTGAAGTTGCACAAAACTTAATGGATCGATTTGCAGAAGGAGATTTGGACAAGATTATTATTGTTTACAATGCATTCAAAAATGCAGGAGTTCAAATTGTTACTACAGAACAGTTCTTGCCAATTATTCCTGTAAAACAAGACGAAAAAACTAGCTCTACTGATTACATTTTTGAACCGTCAAAAGCGGAAATTGTAAATAATTTAATTCCAAATTCGTTAAAAACCCAATTATATAAAGCAATGCTTGACTCCTTTGCCTCTGAACATGGAGCTAGAATGACCGCCATGCACAAAGCAACCGACAACGCGACGGACCTTAAAAAAGATCTACAGTTGTTTTACAATAAAGCTAGGCAAACTGCTATAACCAATGAAATTTTAGAAATTGTAGGGGGAGCTGAGGCGCTAAACGATTAATTTATTTTTGTATAGGTTGAGTATCTGCTTACCTATCTGCTTAACGTAATTGGGCCAGTATGCTCATATATCTTTCCGTCAATTCCACGGGCACTTATTAAGTAGAAATATGTTCCTGTAGGAATATTCTCTCCGAATTTATTCTTCCCATCCCAGGAATTATCAATTGATTGAGATTCAAATATTACCTGACCTGAGCGATTAAACACTTTCATTTGGAACGTCGCTAGGTTTTTCCCTTTAACTGCACAGAAATCGTTTATACCGTCTCCATTAGGTGTAAATACATTTGGTAAAACAGTAATAGCGCTATTAGCCTCGACTTCAATAACACGGTAGTCCTTTTTCTCTTCACCGTTTGCATCAGTTACTATTAGTTCGATAGTATAGGCTCCATACTCATTAAAAGTGTGAGAAGGGCTAAAATCTTCACTAGATGTTCCGTCTCCAAAATTCCAGAGAACACTTCCGCGTGTCGCTGGATTGGAAAAATAAACATCTAGTGGAGCATACCCGCCAACAGGGGAAGCAATAATTGTTGCAATTAGTTCGTCTTCTTGTGTTTGAATTATAGTAATTTCCTTTTCTTCAACAGTCTTGTTTTTCAACTCGTGTTCTTGTACTGGCTCAGTATGTTTTATTCTACTTTTAGGTGTTAAGAAAGAGTTAATTATAGAGCTGGGTGCAGTTTCGGAATTGTTAATATTGCCGTTGTTTGAGGGGATAACTATAAACGTTTCGATTTTTTTCTCTTTCACTGACGGATCATTAGAATCAACTGGCACATTGTTTAAAATATTACTTACAGCAAGCTCATCGTCATTCGTAACTTGTTGATTCATTTCATCAGCTATTTCAATAGAAACTACAACATCATTTTTTTTTCTTGGCTCTAGTTTACTGTTTCCAGAAGACATAACCAGCACTGTAGCAATTGTACATAGCACTCCTGTGCCGACAGCAATTCCTGTAGTAGAAAACAATTTACTAATAAGTGGTGTAGAGCTAGCCGTTGACGCACTAGCAGAGCTAACGGAGCTGGAAATGTTTGTCCACATAGCATCATTAACCGGTGACTCAAAGTCTTCTAGCTTCGACTTAAATAGTTCTTCTATGTTGTTTCCAAGACTCATTCTTACTCTATTTCTGATATTTTTTCACGCAACATTGCTTTTGCTCTAGAAAATTGGGATTTTGAAGTACTAACAGTAACGTTCATTTTTTTTGCTATTTCCTTGTGTGAATAACCTTCAATTGCATACAAATTAAACACTGTTTTGTAGCCCAAGGGTAGTTCTTGTAAAACTTTCATTAAGTCTTCAGCGACAAGTGTTTCAAAAATAAAATCGTTAGACTTTAAAGCAAAAGCCACGTCATCAATTTGCGCCTGGTGCTTTAAGTGTTTATTCTTTCGAATAGCGTCTAAAGCGGTATTAACAAATATTCTTCGCACCCACCCTTCGAATGATCCTGCTCCTGAATACGCTCCCAATTTATCAAAGACCTTTATAAACCCATCTTGCAACACATCTTGTGCTTCTTCGGTATTCGTCATGTACCGAAGACACACACCCATCATCCTAGGGCCAAGCTTATTGTACAAGGCTCTTTGAGCAAGAGGGTTGTTTTCCAAACACCCCTTAATCATTTGTTCCTCAGACATATTTCGCTTATCTAGTATCATAGACATCATTCTATAAAAAAAGGTTGCATTCACGCTTTTTTTATAAATATTCTCGTGTAAATATGCTTATTTAAAAGCAGAAACTCCCCAACATTAAAAGATTTATATAATAATTACTACTTTTGGCAATTGCCAAATCTTGGGTAGTCATTATGAATAAATTCTATACCTTGTTTTTCTGTCTGCTATTGATGCTTTCGTGTTCTGAGGAAGAACAAACTCACGCACATTTTAATGGATGTGAAAAACTTAACCCCGACAAACATGATCATTTCCTAATAGGACAGGGTCAATGGATTGGACAACTAGACATTAAGAAAAACAAAAAAATACCGTTTAATTTTGAGGTAATTCAAGACTCTGTTTTTATTATTAATTCTGAAGAAAGAATTGGGGCTATAATAAATAACTATGGTGACTCCATACTTATTAAAATGCCTGTTTTCGATTCAGAGTTTCATTTTACAAAAACAACGAACGGCCTCGCTGGGTATTGGTATAATAATGCTAAAAAAAACTACAAATTACCTTTTACCGCTCGACTAAATAAAGCGGGAATAAAAAACAGGTTTGACATTTCTCAAAACAACAACTACAAAATATATGACGGGGAATGGGAAACAACTTTTAGCCAAGGAAGTGATGAGGAGTACAAGGCCATTGCCGCGTTTGATCAAGACCAGCAATATGTTGCCGGCACCTTTATAACACAAACTGGAGACTATAGGTTTTTGCAAGGAAATATAAGTAATGACTCTATTTTGTTGTCTTGTTTTGATGGGTCACATGCTTTCTTATTTGAAGGAAGGTTATTTGACGGCGTTATTAATGGGTGCTTTTATTCTGGATCACACTGGAGCGAGCCTTGGATTTCTTCTAAAAATGAATTATTCACACTAGCCAATCCTTATTCACTAACGAATCAAGTGAAAGAAAAAAAACTTGAGTTTACGTTTCCTGGTATTGACGGAAAAAATGTTTCTTACCCAAGTAAGTATTACGATGATAAGGTTGTAATAATTCAGATCTTAGGGTCATGGTGTCCCAACTGCGTGGATGAAACAAGGTTTTTTACAGCTCTTCACAACCAATATCAACATAGGGGATTGGAAATAATAGGCCTTGCTTTTGAGGTGCCAGAAGAATTAAGTGATAAAATCGCAAGAGTAAAAGATTTAAAGTCACATTTCCAATCTAATTATGAGTTTTTAATCGCAGGAAGCGCAAGCAAAAAAGAAGCGCAGAAGGCGCTTCCGGTCCTTAGTGAAGTTTCTTCATTTCCAACGACAATATTTATAGGTAAAAAAGGCGAAATTAGAAAAATTCATACTGGTTTTTATGGTCCTGGAACAGGAGACTATTATGCTAAATACGTGTCTGAAGTGAATGTCTTAGTTGAAAGCTTATTGAGTGAATAAACTCCTGTTTTTGTATATTTGGTTTTCAAATCAATTTTATGCCGGTAATTAAAAACGCTTTAGCTCGTTATAGGGTAATCGACAGGAGCTTAAGAAACGAATACAACCCTTACCCTTCAAAAGAAGCTTTACGATCAGCTTGTGAAGAAGAGTTGTTTGGAACAACTTTAGGCGGAAATATTTGTGACTCTACTGTTGAGAAGGACTTGTTTGCTATGCGAATAGAGCATGATGCTCCAATAAAATATAGTAAACAAGAAAGAGGCTATTACTATGAAGATAAGGAATATTCAATAGACGAGGTTCCTTTAACAGAAAAGGATATTGAAGCAATTAAAATTGCAACAAACCTTCTTTCTCAATTTAAAAATACTGAAATATTTAGTCAATTCGAATTTGCTATAGATAAAATTATTGATCGCGTAAATATCTCTACAAATGTTCAAGACACAGCAATCGAAGAATACGTGCAGTTCGAAACTGTTGAGCGAGTAGGAGGAAGTGAGTTTTTAGAGCCTCTTTTAACCGCAATTAAAAAAAAGAAAAAAGTCCAATTTGAGCACAAAGGGTTTTCAAGTGAAGTCGCTAAAACAAGAAGAATACATCCATATTTATTGAAAGAATATAGAAACAGATGGTACCTTGTTGGCAAAAGCGAACTTAAAGATAGGGTGATTACCTTTGGCTTGGATAGGGTGACCAACCTCTTAGTGTTGTCGGACACGTATAAGAAGGATGACTCTTTTAGTCCTGACAGGTTTTTTAAATACTCTATTGGGATTACGTCGGACCATGGAAGTCCGTGTAAAATAATTATCGAAGCAGGTGTGTTGTTGTCAAAATATATTCTTTCTCAACCCCTACATATGTCGCAAGAGTATTTAGGGGAGAAAAACAATATGCATTTATTTTCATATTTTCTTCTTCCTACATATGAATTAAAAATGCAAATTTTAGGTTTTGGTAAAGACGTTAAGGTAATTGAACCGAAAGAATTAAGGGATGAAATACATGAAATTGCTAAGTCCGTAGTAGATTTATATAAATAGGTCAATTAATAAATTCAATTACTTTTGTTTTCAATAAAAGATTTTAATCAAGCACAATGCACCTCTTCTTTTTAATATTAATTCTTCCGACCTGTTTTTCGGCTCAACTGCTAGATAATAGGAGGTGTGCTGTGTTTTCTGGAGAACCTTTTTTTTATGCTGAGTTCATCCACAATAACAAGATAAAAAGCATAACAGGGTTGGTTTCTACAAAAGCAGATTTACAGGTTATAAAAAGTAAAGGGCTTATAGTAAAGTTCTTGTTTGACGACGCTGGGAATCTTATAAAACAATTCGACTCGTTTTATAGGGGGAAGAAAAAAGACAGTTCAATAATAACCTACCATTATGATGAAAAGAAAAATATCACCACAAAAAGAATGAGTGATAGTTATGGATTCTTTTCTTATAACTACCATTATAATGACAAAGGCGACGTGGTGCGTAAGACATACTGCAGAGATGAAAACGCAACAAAGAATAAAAACAATTTTAAACTAAAGAAACAATATGCTATTGTAAACGAAACTTATTCCTACGTAAAAAATGACTCATTTATACAGAAAAATGTCCTTAACAACCACGGGGGGATTTATCAAAAGGAGCACTATATATATGACGAAAACAAGCTCTTGGTTAAAGTGGTGAAAAAATTAATTGTAAATCATAAAAAAGCTGAAACCACTTACAAATACAATGATTTAATGAAAGTTTCTGAAATGACAATACAAAAAGATATGTCGAAAGATGCTTATTCAAGGTTTGTATATGATTATGACCAACTTGGGAACCTAGAAGTAATCGATGAGTACAGAAACGAGGAGTTAAAAACACATAAAGAAGTGATTTATGATAAATCAACACTTTTAATGAAGGCCCTTCTTGTTCAAGATGTTGCTTCAAGTTTTATTACAATAACAAAGTTTTCTTATGTGTTTTTTGATTAAAGCTCCGAAAAAGAATGATTTTACCTCAAAAACTTGCTAGTTACAGAAATGTTTTTACTTTTGTTATTCAAGTATAAACAAATTAAAAAAATCAAAATGAAAAAGTTTTTTATGTTATTAGCTGTTGCTGGATTCTTTTCTATGACAACAATTTCTTGTGGTGAAAAAGCTGCAGAAGGAGAAGCAACTGAAGAGGCTGCTGAAGGTGATCACGATCATGCCGAAGGAGAAGAAGAGCATGCTGCACACTAGTATTCCTTTTTAAAAGAAAAAAAGCTTTCCGGTTTATCGGAAAGCTTTTTTTTTGACCTCAATATTGCACCCATTTGCGCTGTTAGTGAAAACAACTGGATTTATTATCGTTCTGCTTTTTTTTCTCTCTTGCTCAACCAAGAAGGAAGATGTCCTTGTGCCAAATACCGAAGGCTGTATTGAGATTAGAATAGATGATGATGCCTATCAACAACTTGAGTTATATCGAAATATAGCGTTAGAGAATGGGGTTATTGATAAAAGCTTAAAAAAGTATGTGCGGGCAACTATAAACTACAAAGGCAAAGAAACACCTGTTAAGCTAAGGTTAAAAGGTGATTGGGTCGACCATTTAAAAGGTGATAAATGGTCTTTTAGAATAAAGGTAACTGCCGAAAACGCCTTTCTAGGCCTTAAGAGTTTCTCTATTCAAAGTCCTCATACCCGTTCATTTTTGCACGAATGGTTTATGCATCAAGTGTATTTACGAGAAGGAGTTTTAACCACTCGATATGAGTTTGTTCCGATCGTGATAAATGGACGGTTTATGGGGGTTTATGCACTTGAAGAACATTTCGACAAGCAGTTGGTGGAAGCCAAAGGTAGGAGAGAGGGCCCTATATTAAAGTTTAACGAAGAAGGTGTTTGGGAAACCAGGATAGGGGATCCAGATGGATACCATTCTTTACCTTATTTTGCAGCTGCCGAAGTAATTCCTTTTAAAAAGAACAGGACAATGAAAAACCCTGTATTAAAACAACATTTCAAAACCGCGCAAAGTTTGTTGCTTCGCTACAAGTCATTTGACAAAAATATTGAAGAAATATTCGACCTTGATAAAATGGCTAAATTCTACGCACTTACAGATCTAGCGAATACCGACCATGCATTAATTTGGCACAACTTACGGTTTTATTACAACCCGGTGTCTCGAAAACTAGAACCAATAGCTTATGATTGCTATCCTGAAAAGGTGGAAATGAGCGCTAATCAACCTATTTTTGGATATAGTAAAAGCAAGGTTTTATTCCCAGATTTTAGTTATATCCATTACAACCTTTTTAACAACCCTTCTTTTAAATCGCTGTATACGTTTTACCTAAAAGAGTATTCTGAAACTAATTACCTCAATGACATTTTTCTCGAGCTGGACTCCTCTTTAAACTCAATTGGTAATCTTTTATCTACTGAATACCCTGACTCCAGATTTAATAAAGCCTTTTACTATAGCAATATAAAAAGCATACAAAAAGCCCTTCCTGAATTCATAAACTCAAACTTGAAATATGAGCTGCAAGACTACGGTTTTGAAGATTTTAAAAACACTCAAACATATTACTACTATACCGGATTAAAAGCATATTCAAGCCCTTATCAAGACACTATATCAAACCTTGTTCAATTAAAAAATTTCCACTCCACTTCTGTAACCATTATTGGTTATGGTTTAAAACAAAACAAAGACTCTATAGTAATAATGGGTTCACCTATAAACATTAAACCTTTAAACCAAAATAAAACACCTCACACTCTCAATCTTCCTAGGTCTGCAAAAACTATCTTTTTCATAGCTGAAAATAGGATTGACACTCTTTGGTTGTCGATTAGTAAGTGGGCGGTTAATAAAAAGTTAATCGACCCTGTCGAAAATTTAAATAATAAGAAATTCATTGAACACTCGTTAGTAAACATAAACCCTGTAGCTAAACTGGTAGTAATAAAAAAAGGGAAACATATTGTATCAAACGACCTTATTGTCCCTAAGGGCTGGACTTTTGTTATAGAGCCTGGAAGCGAAATAGACCTTATCAACAATGCCGCTATTGTTAGCTACTCTCCCGTTTATGCCGAAGGAACGGCGTCTGATCAAGTATCTATTCACTCATCAGATAGCACTGGACAAGGACTTACAGTAATTGACAATTATGGCAATTCGCTATTACAGCATGTAACATTTAAAAATTTAAACACATTACATAAGTATGGGTGGTATTTAACAGGCGCTGTTACGTTTTATCAAAGCAATGTAATTATTGAGAATTGCACCTTTGAAGACAATTTGTGTGAAGATGCAATAAACCTCGTTCAATCTAATTTTACTTTTTCTAATTCTTATGTTCAAAACACCTACTCCGATGGGCTGGATTCTGACTTTTGTTCCGGTACAATTTTAACCTCAACATTCAAAAACACCGGTAATGACTGTATTGATTTATCAGGAAGTGTTATTGATATAAAAGGATGCACTATTACTAATTCAGGAGATAAGGGTATATCTGGAGGAGAAAATTCTTTAGTAAAAGTAGATTACACAAAAATAAATAAGGCAAAAACTGCTATTGCATCAAAGGATTTGTCTACGGTAATTGTAAGCTCTGTTTTACTCCAAAATGTTGGTTATGGGCTTGTTGTTTTTCAGAAGAAGCCTGAATTTGGCCCTGCTAAAATTATTGTTACAAATACTATAGGGGGTGTTATTAACTATAAAAACCTAATAGATAGTGGGTCAATGCTTATAAACAACGAAGGGGACAAGGCAGATACAATTGTTGGAGGAGTAAAAATAAATGTTGATTCATTGTATCTTGAATTTAAATAAGGTTATTGATTATGTTTTTAAGAAATATTTGGATAATAGTCCTTTTTATTGGGTTGGCCTTAAGTTGTTCAGAGGACAACAACAAAGTTGCATCTTTATCAGAAACTGGTCCAACTGCAATTGAACAAGTGCTTAAAGAAACAGAAGAGCTTCTATTACATATTAAAAACAACCTTTTAGTAATAGACAGCACAGATATAGAATCATATATTATTTCTCAAGGTTTAGAGCATATAACAAATACATATCGAACTGAACTGGCGTTTGGAAGTATAGCTTTTAAAAAGATTTATAAGTGTAATAATGGTGTTATAAATACCGTCCACTACGATTTTTATTATGATTCCTTAGATTTAAGTTTAGAAATAGATGCTCAAGCTGTTTTAGGCCTCGTTCAATCCAAGTTCGGTGATTGTAATTCAATACACAATAGTGGCTCGATGATAACGTATTCGTGGGTCTCTAATAACAACATAATTGATTACGAATTATTTAATAACGGGTTTACTTTTACAATTAGAAAAAATCAAACAACGGAAAAACCAATAGAGGTATTAGTGGTATTACCAAAACACCTTGAATTAACTGAAAAGTTAATTCAACATGAGTATAGTGATTCTCTGAAGCTGGGGTTGTCAATAATGACTGATGTACAAAACCTTTTTAAGGTTGGTTTTAAAAGTAAGTCAAATACTCTAGCTTTTAATGAAACTTATAATGAAAATGTATTACTAAGTGGTTCATTTTTGTTTGAAGGAGAAAATTTATCTGGGGTTTATTTCGATTACATGTATTCTGATACAATATCTAATGAATTTTTGACAGATGTAAAAACCGTAAAATCTATAATTACTAAATTATATGGAGAACCATCAGAAGTTGCCACCGTTCCTTTATCCACATCATACAGGTGGGGTAACACGCTTATTGTGTTGGAAATGTTTGGTGATGGTTTTTCTGTTCTTTTTGAAAAGCCTCGTTTATAATATCCTCTTAACCACTTCGTTTAAGCAGATTTTAAACCATTCTGTATATTTTTCAGGTCTTTGATTAACTTCCTTTAAAACATCTTGAACAGGGGTGTAAACATATGCGTTAACCTCTTCTTTATTAAAGCAAACCTCTCCTTCGAATTCTCCAATAAAAACATGGTCCAACTCGTGCTCAGTCAACCCTTGGTCTAATTCTTTTTTGTAGATAAAATCAAATACCTTTTTTATCTCACAGTCAAAACCCATTTCTTCTTGAAGCCTTCTATGAGCCGCATCAATTGTTAACTCATTTTCCCTTGGGTGACTACAACACGTATTTGTCCACAACCCTCCTGAATGATATTTTGAAAATGCGCGCTGCTGTAACAACATTTCACCTTTTTGGTTAAAAATAAAAACCGAAAACGCTCGGTGAAGCACTCCTTTCTCATGGGCTTCCATTTTTTCCATTGTTCCTAATGGAGTGTCGTTTTCATCTACCAATACAACTCTTTCCATTTTTAATCTATTCCATTCATTCTTAATCGCTGACCTCTGTTGGCAATTTCCCAAGCGGTATAAAAAACCATTCGTGCTGTTTTTTGAACCTTATTAAAATCAATTTTATCGACATCGTCAGTTGGTTTATGATAATCTTCATGAACCCCACTAAAATAAAAAATGACCGGAATTCCCTTTTTAGCAAAATTATAATGGTCCGAACGGTAGTAGAACTGATTAGGATCTGTTCGCTCATTGTAGGTATAATCTATATCGTAATTGATATATTTTTCATTCACTTTTTCGCTAATCAAGTGTAAGTCCATGCTGATTCTATCAGCTCCTATTAAGTAAATATAATTATCATAGTCGTGCTCATCGTCTCGCCTTCCAATCATATCAATATTTAAATTAACAACAGTATTCTCTAAATTATATACAGGATTTTCAGTATAATAGCTAGACCCCCATAACCCCTTTTCTTCTCCTGAAACAGTCATAAACAATATACTTCTTCGCGGTCCCTTACCATCATCTTTAGCTTTTTGAAATGCCTCTGCCAGTTCAATTACACTAACTGTTCCTGAACCATCATCATCAGCACCATTACACACCTCTCCATTATCGTATCCTAAGTGATCATAATGTGCGGTAATTATTACTAGCTCGTCTTTTAAATCTGTTCCCTCAATATAGCCCAAAACGTTATCAGAGGTAAGTGTTTCCTTTATGTCAACCTTAATTGTTATTAGTACAGAGTCAATAGCTAATAAAAGCTCCTTTGAAGTACTGTCTGAAATATAAATATTAGGCATTAAATCTGCTTTTCGTCTACCTGGATTGTGCATTTGCATACTCGGGTTCTGAATAAACCCTTCCGTTGTTTCTGCTCCATACTTAAAATCATCCTTATCCTTAATGGTAATTATTCCAACCGCTCCCTTTTCTTCTGCAAGTTTAACTTTCCGTCTCCAACTATACCAATCATTTTCAAATACAGTGGTGGGCGGTGCCCCATTTCGAACAATTATAAACTTTCCTTTAACGTTTACGTTAGAATAGTCCGAATACTCTCCTTCTTCAACTCCATAGCCTGCATCTATTAATCCAATATTACTTAACTCTATGTCTTTAAGGTTCCCAACATAATAAAAATCCTTACCTAATTGCCAGCTATTATTATTCACCTCAATAAATACATTTGAGGCATTTTTAACATCAACTTCAAATGTTTGTAGATAAGAACCGCTAACTCCTTCATTCACTCCAAATTTTCGAAACTGATCAGAAATGTATTTTGCTGCTTTTTTTTGACCAGGTTTTGCTGTTTCTCTACCTTCATACTCATCAGATGCAAGTATAGAAAGGTGTTTATTTAAATCTTCTTTTAAAATAGAAGAGGCATATATATCTGCAACACTATCTGTTAGTGCTTCCAGTTTTACATCGGTTACTTTGCTGTTTCTTTTTGTTAGTGTACAGCTAATAGTCGTAAATAATAGTAATGTTATTATATATTTCATTTTATCTACAAGCTATTTTATCCACTCTTGTTTGGTGTCTTCCCCCTTCAAATTCAGTGCTAAAGAAAGCTTCCACTATCTTCAAGGCTGTTTCCTCGCTAACAAAGCGAGCAGGAATTGAAACTATATTAGCATTGTTATGTAGTCTTCCAAGTTCGGCAATTTCTGGTTTCCAACTTAAGGCGGCTCTAATGCCAGAATGTTTGTTTGCGGCCATACTTATTCCATTACCGCTTCCACAAATTAATACCCCAAATTCATTACTCTTTTTTTCAATGCTATCACATACTGGGTGTGCATAATCTGGATAGTCTATACTCTCTTCTGAATAACACCCAAAATCCTCAACCTGATGTCCTTTTTCTGTTAAAAAAGCTATAATTACACTTTTTAATTCATAACCTGCATGATCAGCACCAATTGCTATATTCATAATACTATATTTAGTTTATCTTTACCTTGGGTTCAGACTATTAACAACCTGTTAGTAACCTGTTAACTACTATATATAAACTTTATTAGGTTTACAAAAATTAATTGTTTATTGATATTAATTTTGTATAAACCTAATAAGTTAACATCCTTTTTATAACTATTAATCAACAGGTTTTGTTTAGTTATCAATACAAAAATGGTATAAAAGTTTTAACCATTTACTTATATAATAACTATTTTTCATTTTGTTAATAACATATTAATTACCTTTATGACAAAGATATTTGTATAATAAACTATGTTAATTAAATGTTATTAACTATTGATAAGATATAAAACCTAATTTTTTGAATACAATTTACACACAGTATAAACAGCCTAATAATAATAGTAAAATATTTAATTTTAAACTTTTTTATTTATTTATATTATATACTGTTCATTTCTTTTTTTCAAGTAATTATATAATTATTGCCCAAGGAATAGATATTGATCCAAACGGGTATAACACTTTTTATTTTCAAAATGGAAGTATTAGTAGTGAAGGAATTCTAAAAGATGGAAAACCTATAGGTTATTGGAAAACCTATTATGATAATGGGCAAATAAAATCTGAAGGTAATCGTAAGAATTTTTTACTAGATAGTATTTGGAAGTTTTATAATAATAAAGGTGTTCTTTTAAATGAAATAAATTATGAGAAAAATAAAAAAGAAGGGTTGGCTAAATTATTTGATAAGTATGGGTGTATAAAAAGTGAATCAAATTATATTAAAAATGTAAAATCAGGTGAAGAAAAAGTATTTTATACTTCCGGGAAAATAAAAAATATTAATGCTTATAACCAGGATAAAAAACATGGTTATTGTTATGAATTAGATAGTATAGGAAGAGTTATAAATATAAGTGAATATGTAGGAGGGTTTTTAAGAAGTGAAGAACAAATAAATAGATTTGATGAAGAAGTAAAAAAACATGGTATATGGAAAGAATTTTATGAAAATGGAAAGGTGAAATGGGAAGGTGATTTTAAACATGGTATATTAAATGGAATAGTAAGAGAATATAATAATAAAGGAGGTTTAAAAACAATGAAAATGTTTATTGATGGTGCGTTAAATGAAGATGCAAAAGAAATTAAATTTTTTGAATTAAGTAAGGAAATTACATCAAATGGGTCTTACTTAATTGGAGGTTATGCCGATGAAATGAAGCAAGGTATATTTAGAGAATACGATTCTACAGATGTATTAATTAATACTTATCAATATAGAGATAATTTTAAAATAGCTGAGGGAATATTGGATTCTACGGGTTTAGAGGATGGAGAATGGAGGTATTTATATACTGATGGTTCAATTAAAGCAATAGGTAAATTTAATCATGGAAAAAGAGTGGATTTATGGGTATATTATTACATAGGTGGAGAGATTGAGCAAAAAGGATTGTATATTGATGGATTACCTCATGGAGAATGGGAATGGTGGCATACCAATAAACAATTACGTAGAAAGGAATATTTTCGGCACGGAAAAGAGGATGGAGAATCGTTTGAATATGATACAATTGGAAATTTAATAACGAAAGGAGATTATGTAGACGGTATTCGAGAAGGTTCTTGGTTTTATAATATAAATGATCACAAAGAAGAAGGAGAGTTTAGAGATGGTTTAAAAAATGGTGTCTGGACATATACTTATTATGATGGACAAATTAATTTTAAAGGAGAATATATTAATGGACTTCCAATCGATAAACATAGATTTTATTATCCCAATGGTCAGTTAAAATGGGAAGGAAAATATGAAAATGGAGAAAAAGAGGGTGAATGGAAGAAATACAATAAAGAAGGAATACTTATTCTTACTATACAGTACAAAAGAGGTGTTGAATATAAAGTTGATGGTTATAAAATAAAACCCGCATTTGAAACACAATGATAAAAGAATATTTTAACATATTTTTCGATTCGTATGGAGATTCAGTTGTATTAGTGAAAAAAGATAATTTTAAAATCGTTGATTTTAATAATAATGCGATGTTATTGCATGGTATTTCTTTTGAAGATAAGGAAGAAATAATAGATAAGCCATTTACCATTTTTAAATCAGATGAATTTAAATTACATCCTGAAGAATTAGTACTTCAAAAAATTAAAGAGAATGGAAAATGGACGGTTGTTTTACCAGCAAAAAAAAGAAAAGGAGTTGTGTTTACTGGTAAAACAACTATTTCTTTACTAACATATAATGCTATAGATTATTTATTAATAGTAACAGAAATTTTTTCAGATAGCATAGATGAGATAAAGTATCCAAAAACTTTGGTAGAAGAAGAAACTACTAATGCAGCGCTAAATAAAGAGTTTATAACCTCTATAATAAATAGCTCGGTGGACATTATTATTGCATCTGACATAAACAATAAAATTACCCACGTAAGCCATTCTGCATCTTATCAATTTGGATACTCAAAAAAAGAGTTTGAAAAAATTAATATTATCGATTTATATAAGGATAAATCAGAATATAAACATGTTAAAAAGCAAATAAATGATAAAGGTTATTTTATAGGTAAAATAACAAATAAAAAGAAAAACGGTAAGTTGTTTAATACCCATTTGTCCGCATCTCATATAATCGATAATAAAGGAAATAATATTGGATTAATGGGTGTTTCTAGGGATATTAAAGAAGTAAAAAAAATAGAATCTGAAATAATTAATAGTGAAAAAAAGTATAGAGAATTATTCGAAAATTTTTCGGATGCAGTAATAATTGTTGATGAAAATAATATAACGATTGATATTAATGAGGCGGGTAAAGCTTTATTTGAAGTGGAGGATAATGTAGGGTATAATTTTTATTCTTTTGTTTCTGATAAAGATAAAAGTATTGTTATAGAAAAAGCGAAAGAACTTCGGAAAGAAGGAATGGTAAGGAATTTTGAAATTGAAATTATTACAGAAAAAGGCATAAAAAAAAATATAGAGATGTCTAGCAGTGCTTTTTATGAGAATGGAAAATTTAAAGGCTCTAGGGATGTAATTAGAGACATTTCAGAAAAGAAAAAAAGAGAAAAATTATTAATTCAACAGTCATCTACAATACAGTCAATTTTTGAAAACACCAGCAATGTTGTTATTTGGACCCTAGATACTAAATTTAATATTTCGTCTTTGAATAGTGAATTTATTAGAATTTTTAAAGATAGAATAGGTGAGTCAATACAAGTTGGAGATAATTTTTTTAGTAAGATATCGGACAATCTAAAATCCTATAAACCGGAGTTAACAAATAAGATGAAAATTCCATATAACAGGGCTCAATTAGGAATTTCTCAAAATTTTGAATCTGTTATTTATGGATTAAACGGTAAGCAAATGATTTATGAAACATTTCTTAGTCCGATTAAAATAAAAGGAAAAAAGAAATTTGACTTAGCTTGTTTAGCGATCGATTTAACACATAAAAAAGAGATAGAACTAAAACTTAGAAAACTTTTAAACGAAAAAGAAGTACTGTTAAAAGAAGTGCATCACCGCGTTAAAAACAACCTTCAGGTAATTTCTAGCATTCTCAACCTTCAATCATCTTATGTTAAAGATCAAATGACATTAGACATATTAAGAGAAAGTCAAAACCGGATAAAAGCCATGTCCTTTATTCACGAAAGCTTATATAGGTCTGATGACTTTTCTTTTGTTAATTTTTCGAGTTATATAAACAGTTTATCATCTAACCTGGTTCAAACGTATATTATTAAACATGCCAATATTAATTTAGAATTAGATCTAGGAGATGTTAATTTAAATTTAGATCAAGCAATTCCTTGTGGTTTAATAATTAACGAACTAGTATCTAATTCGATTAAGTATGCATTCCCTTTTAATAGACAAGGAAAAATACAGATTGAGTTAATAAAAGAAGACAATAAAATATATTTAAAGGTGTCGGACAATGGAGTTGGACTACCGGATAATTTAGATGTAGAAAATACAGACACCTTAGGCCTTCAGTTGGTATATATACTTGTCAGTCAATTAGATGGAGATATTAAAGTAATTAATAAGAAAGGAACAACATTTTTGTTTAACTTTACAATTAAATAGTAATATAATTGTCTTTTATGGGTAAAATAAGTGTATTAGTCGTTGAAGATGAAAGTATTGTGTCAAAAGATATTCAATACAGCTTAAAAAAACTAGGCTACAATGTTGTAGGTGTTGCAGCTACCGGACAGAAAGCAATTGAACTTTGTGGAGAGAAATTACCAGACATTATATTAATGGATATTATGCTCAAGGGAGACATAAATGGTATTGAAGCATCTACTAGGATTAAAGAGTCTTATAATATTCCTGTTATATTTTTAACAGCTTATGCAGATGAAAACACACTATCTAAAGCAAAAGTTACCGAGCCGTATGCTTATATAATTAAACCATTTAAAGAGATTGATCTTCACACGTCTATTGAAATGGCTTTTTATAAACACAGCAAGGAGCTAGAAATATTAAAAGAGCGGGACATGCTCTATAACATTGTTGAAAATAAGGAAAATAAAGAATTTATTTTTGTTAAGAGCAAATCAAGGCTAATCAAACTTAATTCTAAAGATATATTCTTTATTGAAGCACTTAAAGATTATGTAGCAATTAATACACTAAACAAACGCTACACAATTCATTCAACAATGAAAGACATTGAGCGTAAAATGCCGCAAGATTTCTTTTTAAGAGTTCATCGATCATATATTGTAAGGTTGGATAAAATTGCACAAATAGAACAACCAAACCTTATTTTAGAGGAGAACAATAAAATTATTCCAATAGGAGGATCTTACAAGGAAGAGTTGATTAAAAGAATTAATTTGATATAACCCTATACGGAAAAATGTATAACTTTAAAAAACGATTAAAGGCTAAAAACGCTCTCGTAAAAAGTGTTTTTAGCCTTTTTTTGTTTACCTACAACACTCCTTCGTATACCCAAACATGGGAGCATAATATTTCTAAAGACTTTGAGTTTTCAATCCAAGACATGTGGGGAGAAAGTGGTTTATATGAAGCAAAATTTGTCCTATCTAATGCAAAAACAGCCTTTGTTAAAACAATTGAGATAGACGACAACAACATCGGAAAGTTGATTTTCCCTGACGAGTTTAATCACACTAGAGGCAAGTTTAATAAAGACACCATCACATTATTCAATTGGTATATTGAAGTAAAAAAACAAAAAGTAGCTTCTGGAAAAGTAGTTTACAATCCTAGCCCGAATGAACTACTTCAGTTATTTAAATATGATTTTATTGATTTTAAAAAGAAGGAAGTAGTGTGGGGAGATGTTGTTGACGGCTTTAGATGGAGTGATAAAAAAGGAGAAAATATACTTCTTAGGTCGGCTGTAAGCGACATAAGAACGAAAAGTATTCACTTATACATATACCACTTTTTAAAAGAGGATAAAGAGTTTAAACAAGTTAGAAAACTTACGGATTATGTGAAAAATTGCGAACTAGACATATTTTCAAGCCATAATTTAGAGTCTATAGAATTAACAGACATTGATAAAGATACTATAGGTGAAATCTCTTTTAGTTACACCAATGACTGTAGTTGTTTAGAAGATAGTTTAGCAATATCAACTAAGCTAATGTTGATTACAAAGGGAGAAAAGTATGTTATTAGAGGGTTTAGTTATTTAAAGAAAAACAATGAACCTTCAGAGTATGAGTTAGGAGGAAACCTAAAAAAAAATGATTTATACAGAAGGTTTTTAATTAAAAAATGGAAAAAACTATCAAGTGAAGACAAGTCCATATATCATTAGTGGGCCTTGTAGTGCTGAAACAGAAAAACAATTATTAAAAACAGCGAAAAAACTAGTTAAGTATAATTCCATTGACTGCCAAGAGCTGGTATTTGGAAACCACGACTTAACCAAATTCATTTGAAGGTGTTGGAGAAATAGGTTTAGAACACCCACCCTTATAGGAAATTAAAGCATTCCTCTTGATTTCAACTCTAGGTATTTATTAATTGTGTCTACAGATAGGTTTTTAGGTTTTGTTAATACGCTTTGTATCCCATATTTTCTCAGTTCAAATGCTATTAATTCTTTTTCTAAAGCAAATTTACCAGCCAAAGTTTTTACGTAAATATCCTTTACATGATTACTTTCCGTTTTTGAAGCCTTCTTTAGCTTAGAGTTTTCAAAAAACACAACAACTAATAAATGTTGTTGATTAATTTTCCTTAATAAAGGAAGGTTTCTTTTTAAAGCATACATGCTTTCAAAGTTGGTAAACAACAAAATCATACTGCGTCCTTTAATGGTGTTTCTAAGCCCAAAATATAACCGCTCATAGTTTGACTCCATGAAGCGTGTTTTTTGCCCATAAAGAACATCTATTATTTTTCTTAACTGTGTTGTGGTGTTTTCTGCTGGTAACCTAGAACCAAGCTTATCAGAAAAAGTTACCACACCCACCTTATCGTTTTTACGTAATATTATATTTGAAAGAGACAAGGCACAATTAATAGAGTGATCTAACAATGTCAAATTGTCAAAAGGCATTCGCATTGATCGGCTTTTATCAATGACACAATATACTTGTTGAGAACGCTCGTCTTGATATTGGTTTACCATTAACTCCCCCCTCCTGCTTGTGGCTTTCCAGTTAACCGATCTAATGTCGTCGCCTTGAATATAAGTTTTTATTTGTTCAAATTCGTTATTGTTCCCAATTCTCCTAATCTTTTTTATGCCTTGGAAAATTGCTGTTTTAGAAAATACCTGTAGTTCATATTTCTTCATTTGCAATATAGAAGGATAAACAGCAACCTCTTGTTTTGCTTTTATTGTAATTCCTCTTTCAACAATCCTCAAAATAGTGGAGACATAAATGTTTATATCTTGAAACAAATAAACACCCCTTTTATTGGGTTGAATTAAATAAATAAATTCCTTGGATTCACCTGGGTTTAAAAACATCCATTCCTTAAAATCCCTAACCTGCAATTGGTAAGGCAGCTCGTCTATTATCCGCAAACTAACCGGCATATTATAAGTACTACTTACTTTTATTCTAACAGTATTTTTATCCCCCAAAGAAAGTTGTTTGTTTACAACCCTAATTGCCTCAACCCTTGACTTACTAAAGAACAGAATAAACAAATCAAGCATTGTTATTGCGATTAACGCAATAAAAGCAACTTGTGCAATTAGATACAAAAATGGCACACCAAAACCCACACAAAAGAGCGTAACCACAACCATCCAATAAAGGAAGAAGCTGTTGCGTATGTATAGTTGTTTAAAAAAAGTGGTCATATTTGAGCTATCTAGGGACTTCTACCTTTTGAATTATTTCTTGAATAATAATTGATGCATCCATTCCCTCCATTTCAGCTTCGGGGGTTAAAATAATTCTATGGTTTAATACATGAAAAGCTACATACTGTACGTCATCTGGAACAACAAAATCCCTTCCTCTCATAGCAGCTATAGCTTTTGAAGTTTTCATCATAGAGAGGGAGGCGCGTGGAGAACCACCTAAATAGAGTTTGCCATGAGACCTTGTTTCATGGGTAATATTTGCAATATATGTTACTAAAGAGTCGTCTAACGTAACCTGCTCTATGGAGTTTTGTATTGTTTTCAACTCGCTTTTCGAAAACAAGCTTTGAACGTTTTCTAAATCTATGTCGTGTTTGTTTCTAAATCGAATTAATATTGCTTTTTCCTCTTCTAGGGTTGGGTAATACAAGTTAACCTTAAAAATAAAACGATCTAATTGAGCTTCTGGAAGCCTATATGTCCCCTCTTGTTCAATTGGATTTTGTGTTGCGATTACTAAAAATGGAAAATCAAGATCGTATTGTACACCATCATAAGTAATCTGCCTTTCTTCCATTACCTCGAATAATGCTGACTGAGTTTTTGCAGGAGCCCTATTAATTTCATCTATAAGTGCGATATTCGTAAAGATAGGCCCCTTTTTAAATAAAAATTCGCCCGACTTTAAATTATATACTGACGTTCCAATGATGTCAGAAGGCATTAAATCTGGAGTAAACTGGATTCTAGAAAAATCAACCGATAACGTTTTAGATAACACCTTCGCGGTTAGCGTTTTTGCAACACCAGGCACACCCTCCAGCAAAACATGTCCTCCGCAAAACAAGCCAATCAACAACAAATCAACCATCTCATGTTGTCCAATAAGGTACTTTCCAATCTCTATTCTAACCGCCTCAACCTTGGAGTTTAACAAGGATAAATCAACTCTTGGAGCGCCAAACTCACTCGGCCGAACAGGAGGTTTAGAGCTTAAAGGGGTTTCGGAGGCACTTAAAGCCTTGTTTATAGGGTCTTCGAATGCGTTTTCATCTTTTTCAGGGTTACTATTATTGTCTTCCATAGCTATTTATTTAGTGGCAATTTTTATAAAAATACTCAAGTTTATTATATAGGTTTATCAGTTCACTTTCCGAAACATTCCTGTTCTCTTTTCCTTTACTAAGGGTAGTGAAAATATCTTTTACATGTTTTTCTCCGATGCCAGATTTTTGAGCAACTTTAGTTATAAAATCAGGTGTAATTTTTGGAGAAGAAATATAGTAATGTTGTCGTAAAAAAGATAAGAAAATTAATTCCTTATGCTTAATTAATTTGTCGTGTCTTTTTTGCTGAAAGTATAGTGTGCTTACCGTTTGAACAAACTCTAAACTCGAGTTTTCATTAGAATCTATCGTTGGGATGATTCGTTGTCTTCTTTTACTTTGAAAGATCATGTACAATAAAGCCCCAACAATTAATAAGATCAAAGCAGTAAACAAAGCGGGTACCCTCATTATATACTGCAAAGGGCTTGATTTCGGATAATTTACTTCATTCGAACCGCTTTGCTCAGAATATGTCGGCTGCGGAATACCCCTATAAGGCGAATATTTTCCAAAGTCATGATGCCAATATATATATCCTTTTGGTAAATGAGAAAAAACTACTTCAGCATGGTGCTTCCCGCCATTATTAAACATGTTGTAATTCGAAAAAGCAGAAGGTGTTGAGTGAATAATAAAAAACCCTTTACCATACTGTAAACGTATACATATAGGGTAATCTCTGGTGTTATTATACGCTATCCGCACAAAACCTCCCCCCAAATCAGTGTCTAGAAAATACTTCCAGTTTTTATATCTTGGGTGGCGATGACTATTTAGTTCCGCATTTTTAATTTCAATAGGGCTTTCTTGTAGGAGTTTAGGGTGATAAAAGTTTAATACAAAAGAAGTGTCATAATACGAGTTAAATCTAAAATATGAGTTATCCGAAATAGCAGTTCGAACCTTGTTTGACAAGCTTTCACAAGCTATAAATGCGCAATTTCCCGCTTCAACAAACCCCAATAACCAATCGCTATCACTTTCGTTTAATCCCACATCTTCTGCAATAGCAAAGTATATGTTGTTACAGTCATTTTTCTGTTCTTTTGGTAGTAATTCCGAAAGAGACACGTCCTGAGATGTTTGTATTTTTTGAAGAGAAGAAGTGTTTTTGTAGTTTTTTAATAGGTGATACAGTAAAAAAGTGCCCCCTGGATTAATAGGCTTTTTTATTATCAAAGAATCAACCCGAGAATCCTCAAAATTCTTTTTTGCACTTGAATTTGATTGACCACCCCCTCCTAAGAAATAAACCAACACCAATATCACTACTAGCGCACCCCCTAAAATCAAATATTTTTTAGACAACCCCACAACTACTTACCTCCAGAATTTATATTGTTTAACAAGCTTTTAAACCTTGGCTCTAAAGAATTAAAATCTTCTTTTTTCACACTGTAATTCCCATACCACACCAATTCATAAATTGACACAGCCTCACTAAATGATTCATGTTGAGGCTTTCCTCTCATTTCGATTAAGTATGAAAAGTTGGTTTTTTTCTTTTCCCATCTTATCCACTCTTTCTCACTCAAACCTTTAATTATAAAAATAAAATAGAGTCTAATTGCCCCTCTAAAATCATCGTTAGCTAATGCTTTTTCCAACAGAAGCTCCAATTCTGATTTTGGTATTTGAGTTGGAGCCAGTTCTTCAAAATCATCAATAACTTTCGCTCCCTTGTCATTAAAAGAGGCTTTAACAAACAACTGATAAATTAGGAAGCCAAGTAAGATTGTTAATAGCCCAAATAAGACATATTGAAGAAACCCCATACCGCCTCCAAGCGAAACACTATTATTGTTTCGGTTAGTCCGCTGAAACTGTTTTTCTTTAGGATGGTAGCCTTGTTGTCCGTATTCCGCATTGTCTTCTTTTGGGTGGTAATTTGCTCCTCCATCGCTTTCACCTTCAGACCCATCTCCCTCAGAATAAGTTTGATTCTCCTCATAAATGTATTGCTCGTCGTCATTTTTGTACTCGCTATACTTGCCGTCGTAGTCTTCGTTGTCGTAATTATAATAACTACCTTCAGCCTCTCCATTTTCCGAGCTATAAGCTCCTCCAGATTCGTTAATCACGCGTTCCTTTAGGTTACTCCATTTCTTTTTATTAAAACTATATTTTTCTTGTGCAGAATTTACATAATTGTCTTGAGCAGAAGGTTCTTGCGCAGAGATTTGTGTAAGACAACTCAACACTGAAAGGAGAATGATATGTATAATAAACCACCTCATCTTTTAAAAAACTCCTTCATCTTCGTGTATTTTACTTCCCTTCCCAAAACGTTTTAGTTTTTCAAACAAACCATAAGCCTCTTCCTTCTCAACCGTGCTCAAGTACAGAATGTTAAACGCAATAAAAAAGATAGGAACTATGAAATGGGCTATCAACATATAAAGACAAGCTTCGACAATGTTCATGATTAGAAAATAGTCGTCCGTTGTTGAAATTAGGAACCAGTCCAAAACCATTTTTATTAAGTCCTGAACAGGTCCAACAGCAAAAAAGAAAATTAACCCCAGAATAAAAAGGAATACAAAAAAGACACCAAGCCCTGAAGCCCACCCTCTTTTACCGATTGACAAACCACGCCCAATCCCCATAAATAGTATTCTATTTTCAAAAGCACCAGGAAAACTTAAAGACAACACTAAAGGCATTATAAAACAAGCCAAAACAATTAACCAAACATCGACTTGTACCAACAACAGCGTCCCGCCAACTACTGGGATAACCCTCCAAATATTTTTTAATGTATATGTAAAAAAGGCCTTTGTAAAGTTGATGGATTTTTCTTTCTCTCTTGCTATTGTAAAAGCAAAAAAGATGCTTGTGACATTTAATGAAAAAAGAAAAGTAAGTACACTAAAAGTCTTCCAACGAAAAGCACCATCACCTATACTAAAAGCGATGGACATATTTTCGTACCAGTCATTAATTGTGCCTCCATAAGGATATTGATAAAAAAACCAAGCAATGTATGTTATTGTTGCAGGAAAAATAAACCAATAAATTCTAGAGAAATAGTGAAAGAACTTCCGATAAAAGACAAACGTATCTGTAAAAACCCCCCCTACATCACGGATCTTATATAGCTCAAAAGTTTTCTTTTCAGCGAAAGTTGGTTTTTCAGTGACTTTCCCGTTGAAATTATGCTTGTTAGCAACAATATAAGGGTATATAACAAAGTAGAAAACCATAATTGTGAAACTTAAAAAGATGATTCCACCCTTTATGGGGTCTGGCCACTCAGTATGACGCGAAGCGAAACCCTCAATAAAAGCAGCAAAAAGAATAACAGGGAATAACCCAATAATCACCTTCATTCCACTTTTTGCGGCAATCGATAAAGACTGTATTCGGGTTAATGTTCCCGGAAACATAAAACCATTTCCAAGCGTAATGCCAGCAGCACCAGCAATTACTATCCCAGATATTTCGAAAGCACCATGAACCCAAATGGTTAAAAAAGAGGTTAGCAAAAGCCCCCTTACCTTAAAAAACCATTGAAAAGCCCCAACCATTATTCCGTTAAAAAACATATATATAGCAGAGCCTACAGAGAAAAATATTCCCAAAACAAAAGCCATAAGAGTTACCCTTAAATTATTTTGGGCAATAGAAATAAAAGAATACATTTCCCCTCCGTTGTTTCCGTATACGCTCATTGGTTCTCCATTGGTAATGTTTTGCTCGGTCATGTGAACATATTCGTAGCCTATTACCGCCCCTAAGAAATCGGGGTCATCCATTGTAGAAACCATACCTATCAGCATTCCAACAACAAAAACGATAAATGAAGCAAGCAATGCTTTACGGATTCTGTACATTTCTAACGGAAGGCTGGTCGTCCAAAACTGAAAAAACACACTAAAAGACGTGCGTTTGTTTTTATAAATCCCGTGAAATGATTTTTGCGCCAGAGAGTTTAAGTAAACTTTTACCGATCTTTTGGAATAATGAGTTCTAGCATAAGCCAAATCATCCGTTATTTCAATAAACAAGTCACTCAGCTCATCAGGGTCGCTCTGATTTTGTTTGGACATTCGTTCGAATTTCGCCCACTTTTTTTTATTCTGATTAATAAAAGCCGTTTCCTTCATGGAGCTTTACTCACGAGTTTAGTGTTAAATAGCTCCTAAATGTAAGGGTTAAAATTGACTTCTCAAATTGAGAAATGATGAGTTAAATAAAATAGATAAAACCTACTTTTTTTATTTTAAGAAGTATTCCTTCCTATATTTAGCTTCAGAAATGAAAACCACAGAGATAGTAACTGCACATAATGTTATCATTCAGTATGAGTTAGCATCCATATTAGGTAGGGCCTTGGCTTTGCTATTGGACCTAGTAATACTATTTTTTTACATAACAATATGTACAATTCTGTTCACCGCATTATATACAGGCTTTGCCGCTAATAACATGTTTGATTCAAGGGAAGTGATTTACACCGCATTTACCTTATTTATGCTTCCTGTCTTTTTTTATTCTTTTATTATGGAAGCTTTTTTTGGAGGACAATCTATTGGGAAAATGGCACTTGGAATTAGGGTTGTAAAAGTTTCAGGTGGCACTCCTTCAATGGGAGAATTGTTTTTAAGGTGGTCTTTTAGATTAATAGATATTTTATTTTCTGTTGGGTCAATTGCGGCTTTGTCGGCTTCATCATCAGACAAAATGCAACGGATTGGAGATGTTATTGCAAATACATGTGTCATAAAACTAAAACCCTCCACTCAATACAGCATAAAAGATATTTTAACAATCAAGAGCAAAGAGAATTATGAGACAAAATATCCACAAGTAGTTCAGTTGTCCGATGAAGACATGTTGTTAGTAAAAAATTCAATAGATAGATTTAGAAGTCGCCCAAATAAACAACACAAAGAGTTGATTATAGAGCTAACTAAACTAGTTAGTGAAAAGCTTAATATTACAACTATTCCAAAAAACAAAGTCACATTTTTAAAAACAGTATTACAGGATTATATTGTACTAACGAGATCTTAAAATGGGAAAACTAATTGTTGTGCCAACCCCTATTGGGAATTTAGAAGATATAACTCTTCGGGCTATTCGCGTATTAAAAGAAGCTAATTTAATTTTAGCTGAAGACACCCGAACAAGCGGAAAACTACTTAAACATCTTGAAATTGGAACGCCCCAACGCTCCTTTCATTTGCATAACGAGCATAAAATTGTGGAGCAATTGGTGGATGAGCTCTCTTCGACAGAAAATATTTTTGCGTTAGTGAGTGATGCTGGAACTCCTGCGATTTCAGATCCAGGATTCTTGTTGGTAAGAGCTTGCATTGAAAAAGGCGTTGAGGTAGAAACCTTACCTGGCGCAACGGCGCTTGTTCCTGCTTTAGTTAATTCAGGTCTTCCATGTGACCGGTTTTTGTTCGAAGGGTTTTTACCCCATAAAAAAGGAAGAAAAAAACGACTAGAGGCGCTGAAAGAAGAATCACGAACCATAGTTTTTTATGAATCGCCGTATCGAGTTGTTAAAGCTCTTGAACAACTTATTGATGTTTTTGGAGCCGATCGAAAGTGTTCAGTAACAAGAGAGCTGACAAAAATCTATGAGGAAAATGTTAGAGGAACGCTTTCTGAGGCTTTACTTCATTTTCAAGAAAAGGCACCAAAAGGTGAGTTTGTGCTTGTTGTGGAAGGTTTAAAAGAGTGAAACAACTAAAAACCACCTATTAACACTTAGTTAGGAATTCAAGCCTTTGCGACAATCAACTATTTTTTTAGGATAGTTACCGTTACATTTGTGCTAAATAATACGAATCAATCAGACATGAAAAAGACAGTTCTAATTAGCCTACTTTTAATAGTTATAACATTGCCCTCCATAAAAGCGCAAAATATTGGAGATACGACAGTTGTGCAAACCCTTGAGTTTTCTGACATTACTAAAAGAAGAGGGTGGTACGTTTTTCCGAGCGACACAAATACCTATTCTAAAATATTAATGTATTATACACTTAAGTGTGATGCTGCAACTACTCAAGATGGATATGCCTGTGGAGAATGGGATTATACAACTTATACGAATTTATACCAACACGAAAATGTTGGATCATCCTATTATTATTTAGGGAACACAAACCCCGACACAATCTTTTATGTTAGCAATCCAATTTATGACTACAATCAGTCTTATCAATACTTCCCTGTATATGATGTAACTACATCTGAAACAAGCGGAACGGTTGGGGTAGGGGCAACACCTTTAACAGAGGTGTTTAATACTTCGAACAGAACAAGGAAAGCGCAATATATATTTACCGCTAGCGAACTAACTACTGCAGGAATTATTGCGGGCACTATTGATAAGCTTGCGCTTGAAGTAACAGCTTTAGGTCCAGAGATCAATAACCTAAAGATTAGCGTAAAGCACACCGCATTAAACGAGTTAACACCAGCATCTTACGAAACGGGGCTACAAGAAGTGTATAATATGAATACAAGTATCGCTTCAGTTGGAACTGCGAATTTTAACTTTCACACTCCATTTACCTGGGACGGGACATCTAATATAGTTGTAGAGCTTTGTTTTGACAATACAGCAACAGGAAGTGATTTTTCGGTTACTGGTGAGGCAACAGGGCTTAACTCTGGTATAACAAGCTCCGAAAATGGTTATTTAGATTTCGGAAGTGGGGATTATGTTGAGGTTCCTTCGGCAGCTTTTTCAAATATTTCTGATCAAATTACGGTTTCATTTTGGTGTTATGGTGACCCAAATATAATGCCGATGAACTCATATATTTTTGAGGGAAGAGACGTTAATGGATATCGTGTTGTTAACTCCCACCTTCCTTGGAGCAATAGTAGAGTTTATTGGGACGCAGGAAACAGCTCAGCTAATTCATATGATAGAATTGATGAAGCGGCAAATACAATAGATTTTGCTGGCCAATGGAATCATTGGGCGTTCACAAAGAACGCAACCACAGGAGATATGACGGTTTATTTAAATGGAGCTGTTTTTATGTCTGGGACAGGAAAAACTAAAACAATGGTAGGAATAGAAACGTTTAAAATCGGAGGGCCTGGACAAAATGATTACTCAGGAAGATATGATGGTTATATTGATGAATTTAGGGTTTGGAATGTTGCGTTGGACCAAACAACGGTTCAAGATTGGATGAATAAATCTGTAGACGGAACCCACCCTAATATAGCCAATCTAGAGGCAGCTTATAACTTCAATGATTTAGCAGGAACGGTAGCGATGGATTATAGCGCTAATGGATATGACGCTCAATTAATGGGGCTTCCTGTGTGGAACGCGCAAAGTGCTTGTGATGTAAATTCAAATATTTCACAATCTACAAACCGTCCAAATATGACTTTTATACAAGGAAGCTACACGGCCCACCTTGATTCAGTTTTAATTGTTGATTCTGTAGAACACCATCAAGTTTCTATCGTCGAAACAACGACTTCAGTTGACATGAACGTTACTGGAGTTTCATCTTCTGCGGTTGACACAACCTACGGATGGTTGCCCGGGTATTCTTATACGTATGACGCTAACGAAGTAGTAATTGATTCCACTTATATAACGCACGATGGCTTGTTTGTAAACACATACAATCAAACAACTCATCAAATTCAAAATTATGTCACGCCTTATGGGATAGGATTAAACTTAGGCGTGAATGGATTTAGATGGGTTTATGATGTAACAGATTATAGGCCTTTGTTTCACGACACCGTCGAATTTTCTGCAGGAAACCAACAAGAGTTGATTGATGTAAAATTCATTATGATACACGGAACGCCACCAAGAGATGTTGTCGATTTTGAAACAATTTGGTTAGGCGATTATCAGCATTCAAATATTGCAAACGACATTTCTATGCCGGCCGTTGATGTTAACTTAAACCCAAGCGCAACACAATACACTGTTAAGACTAGAACTACAGGACATTGGTTTGGAGGCTTTGAAAATTGTGCCGAATTTTGTCCAAAATTACATGATTTAAGCATCAATGGAACGCAACAGTTTCAATGGTTAAATTGGAAAACATGTGCAGATAATCCAGTTATTTCGCAAGGTGGAACCTGGATTTATGACAGAGCCGGATGGTGTCCAGGAACATTTGGCGACACCTATAATCACGATATTACTCCATACGTTACGCCGGGAGGAACAGTCTCGATCGATTACGGAATGGAATACGACGCCGCAGGCATGGAAGGAAATTATCGAACTACCGTTCAGCTTGTTTCTTACAGCGACATCAACTTTACAAACAATGCAACCGTTGATGATATAATCTCTCCTAATATATGGGAGTACCACAATAGGGTAAACCCAATTTGTGACAATCCTAAAATTGTAATTAAAAATAATGGAAGCGCCAATCTAACGAGCGCAACAATTGAATTTTGGGTTTGTAACGGAGGGCACGAGTCTTTTAATTGGGTAGGGAACTTAGCCTTTGGAGAGACAGAAGAGGTAGAGTTGCCTATATCAGGTCAGGGCTTTTGGTTTGAGGCACAAGATTGCAAATGGTTTAATGTTGATATTGTTGCTACAAATGGAGCGTCTGACGATTACGATTATGACAATACGCATAGCGCAGAGTTTGAAGCTCCAAAAACATATCCGTCGGATTTTTACATATGGACAATAACAAATAACGCGGCAAGTGAAAATGAGTTATACGTTTATGATGAAAATGGAAATGTAATTTTTTCAAGAACTAACTTTGCAAATTCGACGCAATATAAGGACACGCTAAGCTTATCTCCCGGGTGTTATAAAATGGAGCTTTTAGACTCGGACGGGGATGGTCTAGGCTTTTTTGCAAATAGTGACGGGAATGGATCGATAAAAACTAAAATGCTTGGAGGGCCTCAATTAGATCAATTTGATTCAGATTTTGGATCGCATATTACACATTACTTTACGGTTGGATATACTTTAAGCGAAGAAGAAATTGAGAGCCATACTTCGGTTGAAATTTTTCCAAATCCGAGCGACAACATTTTTAATATAGAAATTGAAGGTTTTGGCAAAAGAGTAAATGTTGTTGTTTTAGACGCTACTGGGCGTCAAATTTCTAATGAGTCACTAATAAGTAATGATTACTTAGTAAAGACCCAAGTTGATTTAAGCGAAATGGAAAGTGGAATATATTTCGTAAAAATTAGCAATGGAGAAAAGCAAGAAATCAAAAGATTGATGAAAAACTAATTGCCTATCGACCATACAATAATTAAAAAAGACCTTCGTTAATTTACACTGAACACACAAAGTAGTTTTCCACATGAAAAAATTATCAACCCTAGTAATTGGCGCTTTATTTGCCGTAACAGTCAATGCCCAGAACAATGTTTGTTTCACGGTTCAAGCCAACCCCAACTCATCTGTTCTAGCCTTAAGTTCGTTTACCAAATATGTAGACGTATTTGGTTGTTCTATTTATGCAGAAAGCACAGTTCCAGACGAAAAAGTATTGCACGCAGCAGCAATATGGGCAGAGCTAATTGATAATGACGAAGACGGGGTCGTTGATGATCCTGCTTTGCTTGTGGAGCTTATTGCAAATGAAGCCATGATGCCTGTGTTTGCTGCTGATGAAAACCCAGCTATGCTTGCATTTTTTAATAATTATAATGGTAGCGGTGTAGGGGCGGTATTGTGGCAAACGGAAATGAATCCAAGCACACCAGGCTATTGGGGTTCAGACGCTACAGTGGAAGAGATAATGCATACGATTAATGCAGTAGGACACGTAAACATATATCCATCGGCATTTGATTTTTCGCCTAATTCATCCTTATTGTCTGCCGCAATGGACTCTGCAAGAGGTGGCCAACACCTGAGCATTCCAACCCCTTACCCAAGCTCTGCTTGGTACCACTATGATGATGCAACATGTGATTATGGATGCATGGCTATTGAATATTTATATTGGATGTTGGTTACTAATATGGGAATATTAAACGATACGCCTACCTGTAATGGAATTGCTAACGAGTGGGAGCCATGCTCACCTGCATTACTGCAATCCATGGATGTTTTAGGTCATGCTTTGATTACTAATCCAACATATAAGCTGCCTCAAAATGCTCCAGATGGTAACTATTGCCCAGCAAGTTTAAGTGTGCCTGAGAACTCTTTAAGTCGACTAAAAATGTATCCGAACCCTTCAAATGAAATACTGTTTATTGAGGGTAACGGATTGATTACAATTACGGATTCTGTTGGAAAGCAAATTTTATCCAAACAGATAAACGCTGACACTAACACAATCGACGTGTCTAAATTCGCCAAAGGAACATATATAATATCTCTAAACGGAAGGAGCAGTGTTTTTATCAAAAACTAAAAGCAAAGCCATATTCGGAAATATTGTCAGTAAATAAAAAGCTAAACCACACAAAAACAGACAAAAAGACAGTTTAATTTAGGAAAAACGCAATGGCATATGCTTTGACCTATGGATTTTGAAATTAAATTAGAAATCTAAAAATTAAAAATATGTCATTAGTAAAATTAAGCCAGAGACCAAGTATCAATTCGTTATTCGATGATTTTTTCACCAATACAGAAAAATTAGATACGAACTATAACAAGTACACAACTCCTGCAGTGAATGTCAAAGAAGACGAAAAGTCGTTTATTATAGAGCTTGCTGTTCCAGGAATAAAAAAGCAAGACCTAAACATTGAGCTAGACAACAACAAGCTGTCTATTTCTAACGAAAAGGAGTCAAGTAAACTAGAAGAAAAAGAAAAATACACAAGAAGAGAGTTTGTATATAGTAAATTTCAAAGAACGTTTAACCTACCAAAAAACGTTGACGAGAAAAATATAGCAGGCGATTATAAAGACGGAATATTAACAGTTACGATTCCGAAAATTAAAGAGAGAAATCTTACTAAAAAAATCACCATTGGGTAATAGTAAATTTAACGGGCGTACGTTGAAGTAATAATGTTTTTGACCTCATAGGGTAAGATTAAAAGACACGTCCCACTGAAAGCTTTAGTGTGAGAACATTATTCCAGCTAAGTGTTCTTTTTTGAATATCTTGTAAATAAGTGTCTTCCAGTTCTTTTTCTGTAAGATAGTCGCTTTGAGATGTATATTTTCCTGCCCCAAAAACCATACTTAATTCAATTCCCGAATCGATATAGAAGTTACCAGAAATAATTTTTTTGGAGTGAACTCCGAAGTGGATTCGTTTAAGGGTGGTAATTTTGTTTTTTAATGTTACTGATTCAACAAATGGATAATATTGCCAGCTGCTATTATCATATATACCACCAGTTACCTCGTCTTCGTTTACTCGAGTACGATAAATACCTAATCCAAAATTGTAATAGCGTCCGACCGGGGATAAATATTCTTTTAGATTAAACCTAAAATCTAATTCAAACAACATTGAGCTTCCTGTAGTGACCTGGTTTTGTTTAACAAAAACCCCATAAAAACTATTGTAACCTAAGGATTCTACGACGAATTCCTGAGGCGCATAATAGAGCTGGAAAGTTTGGTATCCTGCTCGAATAGAAATATCAAGGTTATTGCCTACGGTTCTTGACAAACTTACCATAGGATAGGTTTTTATAGAAAAACTAGAAAAAGAATAGCGCTTATTATTGTTTGTTGTGTCCCTAATACTTTCTGGGTACCCCATTAGCGCATTGGTAAAATTGGGAGAAATAGAAACCCCAACATCTATGGAGTTTTTCTTGCCCATATATCCATGTGTCTGCCCTAGAGCGCTGGAGCAGAGAATAAACGAAAGCGCAATAGTTGTCAATAATGTTTTCATTATTCTTCCTTTTCTTTTTGCATATCAACCATTGTTTGATACATAAATGAATTAATATTTCCCTCGTTTGCCTTTATTTTCATTTCGTAAATTTTATTGATAACTTTTTTTCCTGTTTTTACACTATACACCATTGTGTAGTAATAAGAGTAGTAGCTTGGCGTAACCGCATAATAAATCCCCAAAGGTAATAGAGGGTAAATAATAATAGTATAAAGCAAAGTTCCTCCGATGTTATCCTTTTTCTCTTTGTAAATAACTACTCCTGAATACGAGATATATTCGGTGCCAACATTATTAGATGCGATCAGAGCATATTCTGTTTCGGAAGGTATTATATTTAACTTTTCAGAAGAATTATCATGGTCCATTCTCTCCCCAACCCAATCATTGAATGCCGCCAAGTTATTGTAAGACTCAGCGTCTCCGCTATTAAATTTTTTTGCTGAAAGGATTTCAGATTCCAACCCTGATGCTTCGGATACTTTTTCAATTTGGCTATAAAACTTGAATTTTTTATCCTCAGAGTTAACCAACTTAACACCTTTTCTTTCGTCAACAACAAAGTACTCAGGATCAACAAATATTATTTTATTAGCACCTAAACTAAACTCATTTTTTCCTTCAGTTTTAAGTTCTTTTCGCTTAGCTTTTCTTTGTTTATGAGGCGAAAGGTTTTCAAACCTATTCTCAAACGCTTCTTTATCTTTTTTTTCCTGATTAATTATTTCTTGGACAAAGTCAAACTCACTTTTTAGTTTTTCATTGCCCACCAAATCAGCAAAGGCTAGAAGGTGAAACTCTACGTTGTCATCAACTCCAGTAAATAATTCTTCAGTTTCCATATCGCTTTGAATCTCCTTAATTTTTCTAAGCTTATCGTATTTACTTAACTCACCATCGCCCTCGTTTTGTTCAATTTCAGAAACAGCCACTGTATCGACCTTAGCGAGCTCCAATTGTTTTAAAGAATCGTCAATTATTTTTTGCTTGAAGGTTTCAATTTCAATTTTTGTTTTATAACTTTCAAATGTGAGGCCTTCATTTAATATAAGTTCCTTGATTACATCGTCTAATAATAGTTTTATATTTTCGTCTTTGTTTTTAATGTACTGTCTCCAGAGTTGGCTTACTGCCAATGACCCTACGTGCACGGCGTCCATTTCATAAAACATATAATATAGAGCACTAATTTGACCCTCATAATCTTCATAGTCACCAGTTATAGAGTAATATTTATTATGAGTTTTATATTTAAATATCCCATATAATGATTTACCAATACTTTTTTCTAGAAAAACACTATTAGGGTTTTCCGATAACAATACGTTAGAGTTGTAAAAAGATTTTACATATTCTCTGTTTTTTAAATTTAAACGAATGGCTTCATAACGACACAGTTTTCTTACGGTTGCAAACTCTTTTTTAGAAACAAGGTACTCATTTGCATTACTCTTTTTCGCTTTAGACATGAAGCGTTTAACCTTACTCCTTCGTTTTGAAATGTTAGGGTGGCTACTTTTACTGTCGTCTGTATCATCTTCGAAAACAATAGGGGTAATAGTGTCTAGAATGTATTTTTTTGGAATTTTAAAGTTTTCCGTTTCAAACATAGAAGTATTAAATGCGATCTCTTCATATGGAAGATGTGAGAATTGCAAAACGTCAAATACGGACAGCGCTGATTTTATACTGTACCCGGCTTGCTCTAACATGTAGAAACCGACAGAGTCACATTCTAACTCAAGACTTTTTGAATAGTTGGAAAGTCGAATAATATTGTCATCATAGTTATTGTATTTATATCTTCCTTTTTTTGCATATACACGATCAGATTCGACATAACTATTAATTACATGTTTTCTTTTGTAATGCGTAATTTCATGGGCAATAATATAAGCTAATTGAGCCTCGTTTTCCAATTGACTAATAAGGCCTAAGGTGATAAATATCATTCCTTGATTTGTTGTAAAAGCGTTAGTTATATTTGATTTTAAACAGTAAAATCTCAACTTACCTTTCAGTTCAGGGCTTGATTCCAATACTTTTTCGGCAACTTTATTAACGTATGTTGAAACAGGATCTCCAAATAGAACTCTTCCACTCATTAATAATTCATCAACCATATAATTAGACTTCAATAAGAATCCCGATTTTGATTTTTTAACAGAGTGCTTGTCTTTCGAGCTTATCTCTGTTGATAAGTCTTTTGCAACTTTAACACTGGTTCTCATAGTAAAATCACTAGGCAAGGGGCCAGATGACTTAAGAGGTGTGTAGTTGTCAAAGTCTTGCGCAGTTGAGTAGTTGAGTAGGGTAATTCCGTAAAATAGAATAAAAAATAGACACTTCATGTTTAGCTCATCTGGATTTTGGGGTGCTGATGTAAATAATAGTTACTGACAAACATACTTAAAACCTACGTAGGAAACAAGAATGCTATTTGTTCGCACAAAAAAAAGCCCGATTTGCAATTGCAAATCGGGCTTTTTGATTTAACAATGTTAGTTGCTATTGAATAACAATTGATTGAGTAAACCTTCCTTTGTCCGAAGAAATAGAGATAAGGTACACGCCTCTCTCAACGTTGTCAAGAGAAATAACATTCTCTTTTCCAACTTTAAGCCCTTCAATTTGAGAATAAATTAATCTTCCTTGCATATCAAGAACCTGCACAGAAACCTGTTCGCTGATGTTACTTAAAGAGATAATGAAATTCCCATTACTTGGATTAGGATAAACACTAACAGTCCCTCCAGATAATTCAGAAACACCAGAACAATCATCGAATGTAACACTAATCGTATCTGAAGCCTCACACATTGAAATCGAGTCAGTAACAACAACTGCGTAATCTACAGTGCCAACAGTTGAATCACTCACTACAATTGTCTGTGTAGACCCCATGTTGGACCAAAGGTAGGTGTATGCTCCTGCGCCAGCATCCAACACTAATGAATCTTGCCCTGAACACAATGAAGCGTCCGCGCCTAAATCAACTGTAAAAGAATAATCTTCAAACTCAAGGTGCCAGCTATATAAGGTTCCATCATCCAAAGCGGGATATGTATCAACTATCCAAAGATCCCACATACCGTTAGGATCAAAACCAATATACGAGCTTAGTCCGTTTGGATCTTCAGTTGAGTAGTAGCCTCCTGAAGCAAATCCTGTAGTACCTGTGGTTATACTAGTTGCCGCTGTATCTGTAAACACTACACCTATATAGTCGTCTCCGCTACCTCCATTTCCAAGCGAAAGAGGGATAGTGTCTCCATTAGGGGTAATCAGATAAATATTAAGGTCGCTATCCCACGGGTGTACTAGCGAATCAATTACTACCGCTGATAGTTTATAACAGTTATCCAATTGGGTTGGTAATAATCCGTTTGTGCAAATTATACCGTGTGTTCCATCCGTAGTTCCACCAACAAACAAACTATCATTGAATGCCAAGCCTGGCGCAACGTGTGTTACAGAAATAGCCATCGAATCATTCGAAAGGTCTACATCAGTAGATAAGGCCGTGTAAGCCTCTATATTATAAACCATAGGGACAGACATATCAACTAAAGCTGTAAAAGTATAGGTAATTGTATCGCCAGAGGCAATAGGTCCAGCAACAGTTTCTGGAGTTATCGGCATTCCGTTTACCGAATAACCAACTTCAAAGTTACTTTGGCCGCTAATTCCGATATTTTTAAACTGTATTGTTACAGTTTCAGAATTACTCAAGTTGCAACCAGTAGAAGCAGATGTCGTTACGTTTAGCATTGCTAAGTCATCAGCTGCAGCTTCTTTAATTTCGAAACTTCCAATGTGAAAATCAAAATCTTCAGGATCATTAACCGCTCCATCATACGCCCATATTGCAAAGATGTTTGAAGTCCCGGTATAGGCAGATAAATCCAATTGTAGGAACTCACCATTTACACTTGGCTGATTAGTTGCGTCCCAAGTATGAAGAACAGACCACGTTGCTCCTCCGTCTGTTGAAACAACAACTTGCACCATATCATCAGAGCCCATTGGTTGAGCCGCTGTGGAATTCCACCCAGTTACTCCAGCCTCAATTTTTAACTCCCAAGGACCTCCTGCAGACAAATCGAATGTTGGAGAAACCATCCAGTCTTCAGTGCCAGTCATGTACAAGTTAATTTTTACAGCTCCCACACCAGAGCCATCATTTAAAAACCCTGTTGCGCCCCAATTACTAGAGCCAAATGTTGTTGCTGTAGTTGTTGGTGAGCCTGCGTCTGCTTGATCCCAACATGGAGAAACCCAAGTATTGTAAGTTTCAAGATATTGAGGAGCATACACAGAGCAAGGAGTTGTAAATGACGATGGCCCAGCATAACTACTTGAGTCACCTCCACAATCTGCCTGTATCCAGAAATCGTAAGCTTCGTTTGATGTTAAGCCTGTTAACGTATAAGGATTGGTTCCTGTGGCCACTATGGTCCCTGTTCCCGGCGTAAAACCTGCTGGTCCATATTCTATGTTCCACATTGTTTCTGTTCCTGCAGCTGTCCAACCTAAATCTACAGAATTGGAAGTAATGTTCGAACTAGTTAACAATGTAGGAGGCAAACATGCTGGCGCCAAGCTGTAGTATACAACAATGGTCCAGCCTTGTTCAACCAAATTGAAAGTATTGTCACAACCTGCTCCGCCATACGATCTTCCCGCATGTAGTTCAAAATCAACTGTTCCACTAGCAAAATTAGCGAAACTTAATCCTGTTCTGTTGTAATTTATTGTTCCAGTACTATTCCCTGCACCGTTAGATGTTGCAGCCTCTCCAGCACCCACTGTTGGCGAGTATAACCAAGATACTTGCTCTGCCATCCATCCGCCACCAACGGCAGACATGTCGTAAAAGGTTGTTACACTATCAATAACATTTCCAGCAGGAATTGTTACCGATAAAGCACCTGGACATGCAGACGTTCCCGGTAAAGCTTGAAAATCAAAGTCCGTTGATATCTCTGCAGTCAATGTTGCGCATTCTGCTCCAGCCGGACATGCAAATGACGTAGTAAAACTAGATGATCCAGCATAGGCACTCGAGTCAGCTCCGCAATCTGCCTGTACCCAGAAATCGTAAGAAGTACTCGACGTTAAACCTGTTAATACGTAAGGATTAGTTCCTACAGCTACTATAGTTCCAGTTCCTGGCGTAAAACCTGCTGGTCCATATTCTATGTTCCACATTGTTTCTGTTCCTGCAGCTGTCCAACCTAAATCTACAGAATTGGAAGTAACGTTTGAACTAGTTAACAATGTAGGAGGGGAACACGCTGGTGCTAAGCTATGGTATACAATAATACTCCACCCTGGTTCAACCAAATTGAAAGTATTATCACAACCTGCTCCGCCATACGATCTTCCCGCATGTAGTTCAAAATCAACTGTTCCACTAGCAAAATTAGCGAAACTTAATCCTGTTCTGTTGTAATTTATTGTTCCAGTACT